>Ga0315332_10000027_pt1 | contig 39601 bp, 18 predicted proteins | sample M110034915metaG_FD_203455 | JGI IMG/M metagenome (GOLD analysis project Ga0315332, IMG submission 203455) | Ammonia-oxidizing marine archaeal communities from Monterey Bay, California, United States - M1 100m 34915 | ecosystem: Environmental > Aquatic > Marine > Intertidal zone | place: USA...
TGCGCGGTGAATACGCGCGGTACTCACACTGGCGAACGATGCTTAGATTCAAAAAATCGAATTCTGTCTCGCAAAATCCCCCCAATTTCCACAATAAGAGCAAACGCCCCCAAAATGGACGATTCCAAATGGCTTTCTGGGGTGCCCTTTTGCTTGTAGCTCTTCAATGCCCCAACGCTGAATCCCGCAAATTGATAGATCACGAACGACTATCAATTTGCGGTGAGTGAACACATCCCCGAATCAAAGAGAGGCAAACAAGGCGTCAATCGAATTTGTGTCATCGGCATCCCGGACCGCTGCCGTATCGACGGCGAGTGAATCAACAACCTCATCAAGGTCGACCACTGCCGGGCTGTCGAAGACACTGACTGACGATTTTGGAGTGTCCGCGGACGGCAAATCAGCAGTCTGATCCGACTCACGGCGGAGCATCTCATCTCCAATGACCGTGCCTCCAGACGCCATAACACCACCAGCCACTGGAACGTAGGCACTTGCCTCTCCCTCACCGCTGCCTGAATTGTAGAGTTCAGCCAACTTATTGAGGACAAGCAGCGAATCATAAACGCTGACCTTTCCATCGCCGCTTACGTCCGGGAAGACTGGAAGATTCACAGGTAATGGCAGAACATCGAGGAAGATGTTGCCACCACCATTACGGGATAGAGCATTGATAATCTGCAAACCATCAATCGGCGTCGTTGCCCCCGAGTTATTCACATCGGTAACTGAAACCGGGTTCTGGAATGGGTTTGCTTCGACCACAAAGGCCCAGTCTTCCACTTCACCGGATGCAGCATCGCCATTGGGTCCGAGCCCGGCAACCTCACTCAAGCGGAATCGCGAGAAGATTTCACCGGTCTCGGTGTCACCGGGAATGGCGATGCCGATAGTCGTATCACCGGTAGTGATCGGTATGATACCTGGAGCGCTGACGGAGCCATATCGCTTCAACTCATCGACATCGAAAGTACCGCTTTGATCCCAATCGAACCAAGCATCGAGGTAGAAATCACGATTATCGTCGTTGGTGATTGAGACTTGGAAGTTTGCAGTGAATCCTGCGACGAGTGAATCGGTCGCCGTCACACCGTTATCGTCATCAAGGTTATCCAGACGAGGCTCACTGTCAGCCGTAATCGCTCGTTCACTTCCAACCGGTGAGAGAGCAAAACTCTGATCGACACCATGCCGTGGTCCCCCATCAGCCATACTCGTAAGGTAAGGACCTGGTGCATCACCGTAGTCGTATCCTCCGCCCACGTAGATAATCAGTTCGGTCCGCCCATTAGCTTGATTGCTTTGGAGTAGGTTACCCACTTCATCACGCACAGGAATGATCTCGACAGCACCGACGCCACTTACGCCAGCGGTACCTTCAAGGAAAATCTGTCGGTCGACTACGGAAGCAACGACTCCTGGAATTGCTGCTGCATCAATGGCTGCTGCAATGACCTGAGCATTCTCATCATCACTCGAATCAAGTTCAATGACGATCGGGTTACTGGCAGTTTCTCCGGGAACACCAATTTGAGTCAAAACGGTTTCACTCAAATCAAGCGAGTAATTAGCATCGCCCCCGAGCGTAATACGACCTGATCCCACATTGAACGGATCCAATCCTAGGGGCTCTCCTCCAATCGCAAGAGCGATGGCGTCCGCAAGGCTATCCAGCGTGGAAACCTCCGAGAAAGGAACCGCTACGTTTGGCACACCCGCATCATTGCTCTCGACGTTATTATCACTATCGAATTCAAAAGTAATATTATTGAGCGAGCCCTGACGGACACTGAATGTCTGACCTTCCTCCAAAGTATCAGAGACACCAACACCATCATTCGGAATTTTCAAACCGAACCCGGATGAAACTCCAACCTCACCGCTGACGGAGAACAGAGCACTGCTTGGCGTAACACTCGCAAGAGGATTATCACCGAGCAACTGAACCGATTCGCCGACCGCGATAGCCGACAGATTCAAACCGGAAGCATTGATCGCATCGGCAATGGAGGTTGCCAGAATCCCCACTGTGCTTGAAACGGGAACGGCAGTGTTGAGGGCGCTGGTTACGTCGTCATCATCAAGCTCAAAAGTGACTGTTGAAACCCCGTCAAACACTTCAATGGTGAGACCATCTGCCAAGCCCAATTCAATCACCAGTGAATTGATACTGAGTGTCAATCCGGTTTCATACTCGAAGGTCGATGTATTGCCTTCCAAGTCGATGACATTCAGACGTTCGCCATCGCTATAGGTACTCCCCGCACTCGCGCTCACAATAGCATCTGTCGAGTCAATCATTCGAATGACGTAGGTGGATGCTGGCTCCCACGCTCCCGCGATCGGAGTCAAACGAATGACATTCGTGCTTGGGTGGTAACCAAACCGATAATCCACTCCCTCAACCTGTGCTACACCATCCTTGAGTAAGAGCACGGACTGACTTGAGACACTGTAATCATCAATTCCAGTTCCAGGAACAATGTCCGCCGGAGCAATGCCGTCGATAAATTGTGCTTCGAAGAACAGTGGGATATCGCCTGTAACTTCTGCAACACCCGCATCCGGCCCGAGGCTCGGAGCATTTGGGGTCAACAGAATAACTCGAGGCTTCACCACATCACCACGATCAAATGCTCCTCTGTCCTTGAAGACGAATTCACCAAGTCCATTAGGAGTCTGAACAGTAGGATCATCTACTCGCAACTGCCCGTTCACATCAAACCGTGGAGCGATGATTGGTGATGGCGGTAATCCCAGTGGATTCTTGACGGCGGTCAGGCTCGCCCGATCCTCAAGAGAGTCGATGGAACTGTCAATAATCGACGCATTTGCAGCAGGTGCAAACACAAGTGTTGGAGCACCAACAAAGATCACCTCAGCATCAGCAAGTTCCTGAGCGAACTGGCCTACGCTGCCATCTGTCGTCACATTCTGAGTATTTCGATAATAAGAGTTACCACCAAGCAATGGCACCTCGTAGGTGGGATCCAATTCGACACCAACATCCGAGTTGGAAATGATGTTGTTCAGCAATACAGGAGCCGCGTTGCCAGTCAATTCAATGCCAATACCGCTTGGTGTATAGGCTTCGACCGAAGCGGAACTAATCGCTCCAATCGCATCGATGTCAGCACCTGCCGAGGTACTACTTGGATCGCCCTGACGAAGATCGGTAACCCTTACGAAAGCAAAGCGATCCTGCACCCCAAAACCATAAGCATCAATATCGAGGGTATTGGCGAGTCCACCGACAACACCGACATCAAAGAATGTCGTACCGTCACGACTGATTTCAACCAGAACCGACTCGATTTCACCTGACTCAAAGACAACAAGATCCGGCTGAGCATTGCCATTACCTGTCAACAGGTTGTCAACAAACTGCAAGGTCAGCGAACCACCAAAACCAAGGGAAACAGTGGTATCCCCGACATCAGGCTCTGGACCAATCCCCGGGGCATCTGGAATGCCAATTGCGTTGGCAGGATTTTGATGGATGGTAATGGGTGGCACGCCACCCGCAGTCGGATCGTAATCGACCACAGAATCCGCGAATGACACGACGCCCGACGGGAACAAAATCCCTTTAAACGACTCCGGCGGTGCAGTGCGACCCGGAGAGATATCTCCACCGATGATAGTGTTGTTGACAATACGGTCATACCAGACAGGATCACGCAAGGTCTCTCCGGCACCCTGTGGAACACCGACAATTTTCAGTCCGCCCAAATCGTTGAACGCAAGCACATTGCTCTGAACAACAACGCCACTGGCAAGGTTCTCCGTATTCAACTCCACGAGATTTCGGGGGTATCGTGTGATCACTGGCGTGTCCTGACCGTCCACCTCAGCAGTGAACCCATGGTCAATCACGATTCCGTGATCTTCGTTAAAGAGGAAGCGGCTGTTCTCGATTAGGATAACGCCCTGACTTTCCCTCACACGATTCTCGTCACCACGGAAACGATTCTGATCCACCGAGGCGAGTACACCGTCCGCATTGCCAACGATCACGTCGCCCACCAAATCAATGCGACTTCCGCCTGAGCTATCGATCCCGGCAGCGAGCATCGCGGGCATTTGGAAAACGGCCTGAACATCGCTTCTATTGATCGCCGTCACGATGTTCCGTGCTACCTCAGCAGCAGTTTCTGCTCGCTCAAATCCTGAAAGCAGGTCCAGCTTTTCCAACGTGAACGGTACCGCAACTCGACCCGGCTCTACGCCATTGCCCAGCTCAACTTGCTCAAACTCGAAGACCACCACAGAGCGACCATCCGAAAGAGTGAAAGTGTCACCATCGCTAATATCGACCGCCCCTTGAGCGGTGATCGCTACCGATTCAGACAAACGGTCATTGGTATCGAACGCTCGGAACTGTTCACTCTCAAGTGAATTCACATATTCACTAGCGTCACGAATCTCAACGCTATAAGAACCTGTCACCAAGTCCGATGTAGGATCGGCTGGCGTTGAGAAAGCGGGTCGCAAGTCCGTTGTGAATGGTGTATCCACCACATTGGATCCGCTGACCACTTCACCTCGTTCGGCGAGTCCAATCACAAAGTCATCAAGATAGATTCCCTCATGAGCGTTGTCCCGTACACCAGCAATGGTTCCACTAGCAAACTGCTCGCCATACCGATCACTCTCGGAATGGAATGGCCCAGCGTCTACGATGCGAAGGGCTGGCAGACGAACGCTGGCTCCTGACGTCGGCAGCAGATCGACTTCACCGTCTACGAAGCGATTCGCAATGGCTCTTTGAACTTCGCCGGCAACTTCGGCAGCCGTCATGAATCTAGTGACGGGTACTTCAGTCGCATCGCTCGACGAGCTTTGAACAACGCTAAACAACTCAGGCTTCGAAACTGTGATGGATTGCTGGCCACCGGAAAATTCGATCACGTTCCCATCTGCCCGATAAACACTCGGTAGCGTCATGGTAATCGTCGCCGAATAGGTGCCCATCTGGCCAGCTTCGGCAGAACCTTCAATCCGCGGGTCATAACCTTCGTTTCCGACTCCGCTGAATCCGATGTAAATCAATCCATCTGAAACGGCCGTGGTTTGAACTTTATCTTCTCCAGGATTCGGAACTGCGGTCAACTCCTCACCTTGAGCGTCAAAGAACCGGATCACGGAGTCAAGCGGCGTTTGCGCGAGATCATCTGCGAGCAGATCCAGATCAACTTCCACTAATGTTCCGGCTTTGACAGCCAATCTCATCAGATCAACATCATCAACGTTGGTTGGTGGACTAACGCCATTGAGCGTCCCCAACCGTCCCACACCCTCGATCGTCAGATTTCCACCTGAGTACGGCAATGAGGTTGCTTCATACAAGAAGTCATTGCGTCCCACCGCTGGTGGCGTGTCTTCTGGGTCAGAGAGTTCCACACCGCTGACTACCGGATTGGATGGCAGGTTAGCATTAATGGCAGCAGTAACAATCGTCGCGATCTCAGCAGCAGTTAGCTGTCCCAGTGTCGTTCCCGGCTCGGCGCCAGCCAACAAATCAATGTCAACTTGGCCTGCAGTTGCAGTTCGAGTCCCATCGTTCAGCAGGTAGTCCTGCCCATCAATCGTTACGAGTGCCTGTTCAGCTGGGTCGGCATACAGAGCAGCGAGCTGACTTCCAGAGGGAATCGCAACCGATGGTGCTAGCTGAACAACAAACTTTTCCACACCCGCTGTGATCTGATTCCCCTCTACCAAGAATTCCAAGTCGACTGAATTCGCGAGGACCCTTCCGCTCACTGTTCGAAGAGCATCCGAAGAGCTGAGAGCAGTACCCCCAGTCGAGTACTCGATACGCAATTGCAGGTTGTCCATGCCGGCAAAGTTGCCAAGATCAACCCTGGCCTGTCGCCACGATCCCGTATTATCAAAGGACTGCTGAACAGTTACATCGATATTATCGTCGTACTGACCTTCCTCGGCTGGATCATCAAACTCATCATCGTCCACATCCGCACCACGCACCAATGTATTGGACGTAACCAGATGCTGAGCACCATCTTCGGTGATAACGTAGACCCGAAGGCGATCATCATTGCCATCATTTGCCGCAAAGTAGTTGTAGTACAGAGTTGGCTTATCAGCGGAAGCGTACTGCCGCAGACTGAATGGGTTGGTTTCAATTGCACCACGAGCACCACCTGGAACATTGAAGGAACTCGCTACTGCAGTTCCGTCTGTTCGTGGCTCCACGGTCGGTTGCTCAGAAGCTGATGGAAAGTTCCCAGCGAACGCAGTATTTTCGTAGTTGAACGCAAGGCTTGTGCCACCAGCGACCGCATCACGCGTACCGTTTGGCAGAGCGTCAATTCCATGCCCCTGGTCTTCACCACGCGTCTCTGTTGTGTGCCAAAGGTTGAAGTCCACTGTCGTAAAATCAAGACCTAACGCTCCTGCGACTCCGGTCGAAACGACAGAGCGACCACCCGAGAAGACTGGCTGCAACTCGCCTCGTACATTGAAGGCATGAATGTCCCCATTATCGGTGATTCCAAACAGCAAATCACTGAAGGCACCATCGGCAACGGACATGGGCCCCGCTCGCAAGCCGGAAAAATTGATTCCGATCAAATCAGTCGCAGTCGCAACGTAAGTTCCAACCTGCTCATTACCGTTGCTAACGCCCAGATCAGTAGCACTGACCTCGTACAAACCACCTGTATCAGAGACGGCGTAGAGTCGATCGTTGACAAGCTCGATTCCTGTAATTGTTCCCCCGTTACGCAGTCCGCCCGCAGTGAGATTTCCTGAAGCGTTACCTACAAATCCGCCAAGGATCGTTAAGGATCGACCATTCGGAGTCGCTGTGACATTTGGCAAATCACCTGCGTCATTAGCTTGCTTAACGGCAGCTGATATTCGAGCTGAAATTACTTCAACCGTGTCTGTCGGCAGCAAACTGATTGGTACATTGCCTGCTCCGACGCCGGGCGTCCCCGTGATCTGGAATGCTGACGGCGTGATGGCAGGATCAGGCAATACAGCCAGAGAGACAGAATTCGGTAGGCTCAACTGGGCTCCATTTTCTGAAACGGCCAAGCCCTCATTTCGAATGGCATTTGCCAAGGCGGTAATCAATGCCTCCTGTCCGAGCGTTGATGACACGGAGACAGCTTTTGCCGCCGGGTCAGTCAAACCAGTGGAGCCCAGGATACTGACCCCTGCGCCCAAAGTACTCAACGAAAGTGCTGACTCACGGAAGTGCACCTCGTTGCCGAAAGCGACCACCGTCAAATCGGGCAGATTGAGGTTAATCTGATTCACAAGATCCAAGGTGATATCGTCGGCGGTCAGCGGCGACCCAAGGTTGTCGACAATCTTGACTGCAACGTTACCCTCAGCTGGATCACCAAGGCGGACAAACTCAAAGGTCGTGACGCCTTCGGCGCCCTCAATATTGATTGTGGTTCCCTCACTAAGCAAGCCAGTTGGAGCCACTTCAGATAATTGCAGGCGTGCTGCTGTTTCGAACTCGAATTTCACACCGTCAACGACCACCGCGTCACCATCGCGAACAGGCTGAAAGCCATCTGCAAAAAGAGTGAACGACTGATCCAACTCGAAAGTCACGAAGTCCGTGACGTTCGATAGCGTAAAGAAGTTTCCATCCAACAAGCTTGGAACAGCCACGCCATCACTACCCACTTCGGTAGCATTGGTGATACCCAACTGATTAGCGAAGACGCTATTGGGGGCCTCCGTATCGATTTGCCCGATTTCTCGTGGAACAGTACCAGCACCAGCATCAAAAATCGAGATATCCCCTGTCTGGCCAAGAATCTCACCAGTCGCATCATCAAACTCGTAGAGGATGTTTGTGATGTAGTCCAAGCCCAGTTGTTCAGCAGCACGTTCGCCTACCAGGAATCCTCGCTCGACACCTTGGAAATCACGGATGCTTATCGCGTTGACCTGGAAACCATCATTACTGACTTCAGTAAGGACTGTTTCTTCTGGATCGGTCCCGCGATGCCGTGTTTCCATGCCAGTCAAACCAATGACGGTGAGTGCCCCATCACCGGTATCGATCCGGACATATTCAGTTGAATCGTCGGTACCACCACTTTCTGTGTAACCAAACAATTCACCGTTGGCTCGGAATGCAATGTCATCGATTCGCTCACCGAGTCCACCCACTGTTCCGTATTGCACACCGGTAGCAGGATTCACCAGCAACAATCCTGTCGCCGTGTTGACATAAACCAGTGTGTCATCAAACGAATGTGTCTGGATCGATGTATTTTCAAACAGAACTGGAGTTTCTGTATTGTCGCCAGTGCCACCACCCACAGTCCCGATACGGTCCTCAACAATTCGCTTGACTGAGTCAATCGGCTCAAGACGCAACAGAGGGTTCAGACTGTTGGCATCAAAGAACTGGTCAAGCGGTTGCGGCACTTGCTGTTGATTTGATACCGCAACGAAATACGTCCCTTCTTCAAGTTCCGCTGCACCAATGAATGGGTCTTCAACCGCAGCACTTCCTCGCGAAAGATCATCGGTACTGTTGCTCTCAACTGACGCCGGCAAATCTTCAGCGATATTGCTATCGCCACCTGTCAACACCAGTTGACCTTGTCCATTGAAAACGTTCAGTGCCATGTCCGCACGTGCGAAGCCACTCGCGTAATCAAGGTCAAACACGGTCGACAGATAAAGTGCAGCACTGTCCCGCGTGATGTTCTCATAGGTCACATCGAAACGGTACCAATCCACATCCGTTGCCGAATCGATGGTGCCAGAGAACGACTTTGCGAGCTGATCACTTTGCAAGGGTCCATTTGCAGCAATCAGATCACCAGCAACATTGTGAAGTCCCAGCGGCTGGGCTTGAGCCAACGAGTCATTATCCGCTGCAGTTTCATGATCTTCGCCTAGCAGTGGGGAGTGCAGTGGCTGACCGATGACTTGCAATCCAGTTGTTGCAAAACGAACATCCGACAAACGAATTTGCGTTCCAGCCCGTTCATTTCCTTCTTGCAATCTTATTTGCATCTCATAACTGCCGAATGTCAATCCATCGCGAACCAGCGATGGATCATTCAGAGTTGCAAAATCAAGAGGATCCGTGGTGTTACTACTTCGCACACGCACATGGTAAAGATTCCGTGTCCCCAGTTCTCCTGGCAAACGCACTCGGAACCCAGCATCTCTCACGTTTGTGCTGTAATCATCCTGCAACTGCGAAAGCAACAGCGTTTCAGCAGCACTACCAGTCACAACTGCACCAACGACACTGCTACCATCCACCGTTATCTGGGGCAACGTATCAGCAGTAAACTGCTGATCATCGAATTCCAACTGAACTACGAAATCGTCTGTTGCTTGCCGCTCTAACAGTGTGCAAATGGTTGTGCCCAACTCATCTGGATAGGCTGCAACCAGCGCCGCTTGCACGGCCGCCGAAGGATTGATTTGAAAGTCTTCTACTAAAACCGGGATTGCATCATCAAAGCCTGAGAGCGTGAGCAGCAATTCCCCCTCAGTCGCTTCAGCAATCGAGAAATCTATCGTTACTCGTTGAACCGGCAACGGTTGACTTACCACAGATAGCTGCTGAGCTGAATCTGATGCGATGGATGGGTCTGTGTAAACAGCGGCCTCATTTGTCTCGGCAAGGATCGAATCATTGGAAGAAGCCAGCACAAAACCATTGGCATTGATGAGTTCGATGACAGAGTCGAGCTGATGGCCAGTCATGTCAATATCGAGGAAAACTTCCGTTCCACTCTCAGCGACGAAGGAGTAGACATCAAGATCATCGCGTTGAGCCACCGTACCGTTCACGATAAAGCCAAGCCGTCGATTCTCGTCTCCTGACTGAAGATTCGGTGCAATTTCACCGAGGAACTGCGACTGCGCTGGAATTGCGTTTGTGTCAACAAATCCAGAGCGGACAGGCTCACTTTCCGCGAATGCTGCAACGTTACGATCGTCAGCACCTTCACGTACCACAACGCCATCCCAAAGGCCTGCTTCGAAATCGAACAGTGGTGGTGCTACTGCTGGGTCACGCGACAGCAACTCAAGAAAAGTGGTGACTCGTGCAGTGGTAGAGATAACATCCGTATTCCAAGCAAACGCGGTGGTTATATCATTGGGTCCAAACTGCTGTCCAAAAACCGGATCTGCACTCGCTGGCAGATCATCAAGGTCGATGTCACCTGCAATGCTGTAGGTCTGCGTTCCAGCGGCGATCGCGGTTTGAAGTTCCGGGTACTGATCTGCCGCCCAACCGGTGTAAGTTGCGTTGACAAGATTGATTCCGTCTTCGATGTAGTGCCCACCTTGAGAGAATCCGATCCTTCTTAATGAGTCAAGCGTAAACACTCGATACCCATCAGTTCCGGGAATCCCCGTCGTGACAAGGATGTCGTCCGAAACACCCTCAACGTCCTCATCAAGATAGGAAACCACCTGGATATCACCCAAAGTTGTTTGCCCACTGTCAAAGTCGAGAGTGGTCACCAACCGACTGACGCCGTTCTCAAACGATGAAGTCGCAGTCCAAGACACGAGACCGTTTGGTCCCGCAAACGTTCCCTGACTCTCAACAACATCATCGGCAACCAAGATTGCCGGTTGCGTGACAGTCGTCGCACTAAGCCTCTCAACACCAGTCGCCGTTGTGACAAATGTGTTGTAGGCAAAGATGTAATCCTGATTCAGCAAAATGGTGCTGGTAGAGAGGTCCTCGACGGTTACACCCGAACCAGCAACATCACCCCCATCGGCAATGGTTGCCTCGAAATAACCCGGCAAATTAACGTCGACATCATTGTCGATCGTCAGTCCTCGATTGACCTCAGGACCAGTGGGCAGAGTGGGAAGTCCACCCACTCCCTGATTGGCCAGATCATCAAACGCAATACCATCACCGTTGGTGTCTCGTTGCGCTCTACCATCAAGCGTGAATCCTGCACCGACTGTGTCATCCGCCAAAGTCGTCAGCACAACAGGGAAATCAGGGTGACCGAGTAGTTGCAGGCTACCACCAATTCGATCGGAAATATCCCGAAACTCGTCATCGCCACTCAGCAAGGAGCCACCAATGACAAGCCCGGCATTTTCATTTTCAGCACTCTCAAACTTGACAATGAGACTCCCGCGAGCGTCACTTTCAAGTCGCAAGCCACCGAAGATGTGTTTATTCGGTACCTCAATGGCATCTCGCACCACATGAACGATGTCAACATCATCCATCACGCCCAAGGTTGCCAATTGCCCACCGCGAACAACCATTCCATTCAGTTCATTGTCCTGAAGCTCATTTCCCTCAATCAGGGGACCTGAATTCCCTGCGACCACAGTCGCGTCAGTTTCACCCGTTGCCCGTCCTGAATCAAAAACTTCTGAGGCGGAAAAGGAATTGATATCGACGGAAATGGCCGCGGCATCGTTATTGATAAATTCATTGTTGACGATGATTGGCTGTGCTGCACGCACAAACACCGTTGCGTCTGCGTTGTCCGCTCGACCAACTCGGTCTCCGTTAGGTTGGGCACGTCCATCGGCATTCAGTTCAAGCCTGGTGTTGGCAAGACGCAAGTCTGCCTGCTGCACCTCGATGGCATTGAAGGAGGCAAATCCACCCTCAATCCGCGTCGTACCACCAGCACCGGCAATGACCGCTTGATCAATGCTGGCAGAGCCCGCATGTCCGATGTAGATTCCACCCCAGTCGCCACGTGATAGCGCCGCCTCTTCTGGACGATCATTGGTATTAAAGGTCCCGCCTCCACCGTATCGCTGATCTTCCAACGAAGTGAAGACCACGGGGACGCTTGGATTACCCTCAGCAATCAAGTTACCGCCGAACCGAGCTTCAATTCGCGATCCATCGATCTTAACTACGGTTCCGGGATCAATCGTCAAGCTCGCATCCAGGCGACTCCGCAGGACGCTATCCTCTGTCGACAATACAGTCGTACCAGCAGCAGCACGATCAACGGCAACGGTGTCCGTCGCGTTCAATTCCTGGACGAGCAAATAATCAGTAACAATGTTTCCTACGACCTCGGCACGGTAGAGCCTTCTTCCAACGTAGTCGCTACCACTGCCGACCGCAGGCAACTGATCTAGTTGAATGCCTGCTGTTTCGGTCAATTCAATGGAAACGGTTGGCAAACTGGAAGCCGATTCCAAACCTGCTGAATCTACGTTCGTAATGCGATACTGATAGGTACCAGCGAGAACATCACCGACCGGCGTGTCACTCAAGCGAACGAGCAAGGATGAAGGTGCTGTGGACTGAAGGAGTGGGCCGCCGGGCGTGCCTTCAATCCGAAGCGTTTCCGTCAGCACAATCGGAATGTCGCCATCATCAAAACGTGCTGAGGTAGAGATTGTCTCGAGTACGTCACCGGCGCGAGTTCGAACACGAACAAACATCCCGTTGATCGTATTATCGACAACTGTATTTCCCCAAACATGCGGACCAACGCGATCGTAGTCTGGGCTAAATGCACCGCCAGATTGGTAAGAAGGAGCGGTAAAGCGAGTCTCAGTAAACGTACTCGGCGTTGCAGCAATCGCCGCATCCGCGCTCTCTGTGATGGATGAATTGATAATCGTTGGCCGTGTGACTGCCATGTCAATCGGCGAAACCACAATCGACTGCCCACCAATCAGGACCTGACCACCACCGTACCGAATGTCAGCATGTTGAAGATGATTGAGGAACACCCCTTCATCTTCAAGGTTACGACGCGCTTCGTCCTGACTGTCCAAGTCCCCTCGGAAATCAACACCTCCCCATTCTCCCGCGACGGGATTGGCGCCTGTTGTATTCCCGTTCCCAATCGAATCATCGTTGATGCTTGTCAGGAAGACGCTTCCAGGAATGACAGCGTTAAATTCATCACGAGCCGGCAACCCTTGGGAAGTGATGATTGAGGGTGTTCCCAGCACTTGCAAAGAAGCACCACTTTGATCTTCGAGCGAGGAACTGCCAATACCAATTCTGCTTCGGCTCATTTTCAAAATGGCACCCGAATCGATGACTAATCGAACACCTTTTGGAACGTTCAATGTTGTCCCGTCAGGCAATGGCGTACCATTACTCGTGTATCCAATCTGGTAACTGTAATTATCCGCCAGCGTTTCCATTTGACCATCAACGCCGCCGTTACCCAGCACACGAATGGTCGTACCTTCGGACGCGGCAGCAATGGCTTGGTCAATTTCCCGGAACGGATTATTGACGGTGCCTGGATTGCCCGATGCCGAAGTCGCAGCCTTGTCTACATAGAGTGTGTCATTTACATCGCTGGGAACGAACCAGAAATTAAACACATCACCTGGTCGCCCATCTCCATCTCCATCGAGTGCAACCCCTGTGGTGTCAGTCAATCCGCTGGAGAGATTGGGACGGAAATCCAGCAACAGCTCGTAACTGCCTTCGGTCAGACCACCAAATCCGGTTCCCTCGATAGTCGGGTCATAACTAGCGTTCCCACGCGCACTTACACCAATCATGTAGGTGCCTGCATTCACTTCCAGATCGACCAGTGAGTCGTTACTGAAGTAGTCATCATTGGAAGCGAGTTCTTCGAAAGCTCCATCCGCCCCGAGGCGATAGACTCGAATGAGTGAATCGAGCAAACTTGGGTTACCAAGTCGCTCTGCAATGGTTTCAACGGAGAGTGAACCACTGGCTGGCAACTCAAAACGATACAAATCGATGTCCGTGCTGTCCGGCCGATATAAGTATTGACCGTGGACGATATCAGCAACGCTCGGGAAAGCCGCTTCGTTGTCTGAACCCGGACTGAATATAAAATCAGAGCTTTGGGTCACCGGTTGAGGCAGATCATCGGCATAGCCGTAGCCGAGCAATTGCCCCACCGCGAACATGCCTCCGCGGAAAAACTCACCGCCAAACGCATCGTCGATAGACTCATCAAAGTCCTGAAAATCCATGACAGCAAGATCAGCGATACCATCACCATTGCGATCGCGTGTCGCAACCGCCAAACCGCCATCACCGCTGGTAGCAGTTTCATCGGCGCCGTAGAGGTCACCGACTGCGATCGACATGAAAGCTTCGCTGGTAGGCGCACCCTCGACCTCAATGAAGCTGATCCCCAAGTACTCGCTGTACTGGGTCATTACCTCGCGAATCCGCTCTTTCTGCTGCTCACTTATCACACTGAAATAGGTGCGATCTTCCTTAATCCCTTGTGACGTTGGGTCATCACCAAGCCACGAAGATACGAAGTCGTATTGCATGACTGAGATGCCATCAACAGCATCGGCACCGTTGCGCAGGTAATCCAAGGGCACGGTGCGTTCTAGTCGAGAGGGGTCGTCCTCGCGGATCTCCCGCACACCATCCACATCAGGCCCGGGCAAGTCCAATTCAAACGGTGTTGTGTTGAAAATTTCACTTGTGAGGCGAACCGAAGTCGTTGTTGTGGGGCTGATAGCAGCCGGCAGCAGCGTGGAAACATCAAAAGCCGTCGCGAAGGAATCACCGGGATCCTCTGTCACGGGATCCAAGCTAAATTCCAATGGTGCTGCGTAGGGCGAGTCATCCGTTAAACCAGGATCCGCTGCGATGTCCGAGCCAACTCTCAATCTAGCAGCACCAGTCAAGAATCCGCTTGCAGGATCGCTCGGGTTTTCGATCCGCGATAGCGGACTACCAAAGTCGAGAGTCACGACATTGGTGGTGCTGCTGTAAGTAACGCTACTTGGCTGGATGAGAACATCGTCCGTGTTGTTGACCGTATCTCGCGTGAAAATCAGCGCATAGAAACTTGGGTCAACCGCGCGCACTGGATCGAGTGTGTCGTTATTGAAGTAGATTTCAATCTTACCGACAGAGGGTTCTAAGTCACCGTTGGCCGCCCGCTTGACCGGTTCTGGAACAACAGCGGCCACCTTCGGCCCAAGATTCACGCTAAATTGCTGACTGAAGTCAACGCCATCCTGAAATAGCTCGCCATCCAGATTTCGCAGTGCTCCCGCACCGCTACCAGCAATATCAATCTGATAAAGGTCGTCCTCAAGCGGCTCCGCAAATCGAAAAACGACTTCCCGAGACGAATTACCAAAGCCGATGTAACCTGGCTCGACTGCGAGATCCGAAACGCCGGTCAGGGTCAGCACTGGGGGTAGCGCCAGCGAACCGCCAATCAAAGTTTGATCATTACCCTGCTGCAACGAAGCCGACACCAACTGGCTGGCGGCTGGATCACCACTGATCGACTCAATAAATTCTTGTGCCGTTGTTTCGTGACCTGGTGTGCTATTGAGTTGCACCCGAATCGAACTGCCATTTACAACAATCACGGGAGATGCAGGGCCACCGAAATTACGCTGCTCAAAACGCAGCTCGGTTCCCAAACCCTCTGGACCCGAGGTCACAGCGACAAAACGCACTTGTGCATCGCCGTTGGTTCCAAAGTCGGTCACCGCCTCAGCAGAATTAGCCCCTTCGAGCGTTAGACTTAGCCCACTACCGATCTGTTGCCCAAATGGCGAAAGCGAGGACCCTGTTACTTGAATCACTTCGATTAAGGCCGAAGCAGAAGCGTCACTGGACACCGATGAGATCAGGTCTTGCATCGTTGTCTCAGCGGCAGGATTGCTGCTGACTTCGATTGCAACGACAGGGTCAATGCCGGTATCAGTGACAGAAATTACAGGGGTAGTGACCAATGAAAACGGATTGGAAGTGAATTCCACCCGAATCCCATTACCGATGATCCCCGATGCCACAGCTCGGAACTCGACACTCAATGCGCTCTGGGTACCCAAGTCGCTGATCGCAGTCGCCGAGTCAAAAGCGCCTCCGTCCCCAGCTTGCGTGATCCTGATAGCGGATAATGTGCTCTGATCCAAATTGGCATCGTCGTCGAACTGAAAGGTCAGTTCGCGCGGCGAAACACTCAGAACAGTGCCTTCACCAATCAAAGCGCCCTCGCTGGATTGGATCCCGGAAACGTCTGGACCTGCCAGCAGTTGCCGTTGTTCCAGCGATTCCGACAATAAACGTCGTTCCATACGGCGACGCTTATCGCGAAGTCGGCCGCTGGGTTTGCGGTCGCCTTTGCGGAGAACGTTGCGAACACTCGAGTCACGGAGAGTCATCAAGCAGCCTCTGTATTCAAGGTGCCAAAATCAATTGGCAATCGTGTTAAACAGCCCCACCGCCATCCCTACGCTGTGGAGTTGTCTCTTTATAAAATTCGGGTCCTGCGGGGCATCAAAAGATGTCCAACGGGATATTTATTCGAAAAAGACGATCGTTACATCATCAAGTTAGTTAACGGATTCCGGAGCCGAAACCAGCTTCGGAGTGTAGTTAGACAGTGTGATTAAGCAACAGAAATCGTCTGTGGTACTGGGTTTAGGTCAGTTTGGCGCGGTTGTAAGTGGTATTCGGGCAATACCTCGCTCCAGCCGTGTTTGACGGAGGACTCAGGGTAAAAGTTCCGGTCTTGCAAGGTTTGACGCAGGGTTGATACCGTCGGAACGCTATCGACCCTTTAAATCGGATAAAACGCACGCTGAAAAGAGTGAACATAACACCACTCCTTTCAGGTAAGCGAATGCCACCCGCGTCAGGAAGACACGAAAAATGGCCCTGCAGAACCTAGTTCGTCAACGAACCTCCGGCTCACTTAATACCTTCGGCTGCCGATGGGTAAATCGAGCACAGATCCGCGCGCCTTTCAGAATTTTTGTCCATGTCTTGCCCGCAACCTTGCTGTTAACAGCTGTAGGGTGCCAATGGGCGGCCAGCGGACACAACACAACGGGCACCCAGCTCTATGAGCAGGGGCAATACACGGCGGCCTTGCAGCGATTCCAGAAGGTAATTGCTACGGATCCGCAAAACGCTGACGGTTACTACAACCTTGCGGCCACTACCCACCGTCTGGGGAATCAGCGGAGCGACCAAGAAATGCTGACACAAGCTGAGTCTCTCTACAATCAATGCCTCGACCACGACCCAAACCACCTAGAGTGCCACCGAGGCTTGGCGGTTCTGCTCGTTGACACAGGCCGCAACGATCGCGCCTTTGCACTGATGAAAAACTGGGCCACCCAGAATCCGGCTAGTGCGGAAGCCCGAATCGAATTGGCTCGGCTTTATGAGGAAGCCAACGATCCTGAGACGGCGATGAAATATCTTGAAGATGCTGTCCAGAAAGACGCAAACAATCCGCGGGCATGGCTAGCACTTGCAAAACTACGCCAGCAATCCGGTGACCTGCCGCAAGCCCTGCAAAACTATCAGCAGAGTCTTGCGATCAACCCCGCTCAACCAATGGCCGCTGCTGAAGCCGCGAAGCTGAACCACCAAATCAGTGGAAATGCCCAAACTGCGACACCCCCTGGTCAAACACAAATTGCTGCCCCAGCTTATGGCGGTGGCTTTTTGAACAGGTACTAGTGCATTCGAAAGGCTGCCAGCAAGTGTGATGCTGGGGGCACTTCTGCAAACAGATAAATCACGCATCAATCCCCGTCGTGGCAGGGAAGTGTGTTTGGGATTCGCCCTTATCAGACCGAACAAAACCAGTCCTCACGAATTATCTTCGTGAGGTTTGCTGGCCTACGAAGGCAGCTTCAAAACCTCTACAGTTTGCGGAAATCACCAACCGCCCCAGCTTCACCCAAGCTCAAACACTGAATCATTATGAAGTCGATGGAAAAAATTGTGTCGCTCTGCAAGCGACGTGGCTTTCTGTTTCAATCCAGCGAAATTTATGGCGGTGTGCAGGGTTGCTGGGACTACGGCCCATTGGGTGTCGAGCTGAAACGCAACCTCAAGGAAGCATGGTGGCAGGACATGATTGCCGGCCACAACGAGTTACTGAAGCCTGAAGCTGCCCCCTGCAACTTTGAAATGGTGGGTTTGGACTGCACGATCATCATGCATCCTCAGGTATGGAAGTGCAGTGGCCATTACGACCTATTTCACGATCACATGGTCGACTGCAAGGAGTCGAAAAAGCGTTATCGCTTTGATCAGGTACGTGGCCGCTGGGTGGAATATCAAGACAGAAAGATCTTTGTATCCACATTGGCGGACATTGAAAATGAGCTCGATGACGTTCGCCGACGCGGCATGAAGTTTTTTCGTCTTCGCAACAAAGATGCTGACAAGATCACGATCGGAGATGAATCCATCACTTTGGACAAACTCGATTCGACGTCTGAAGTGTTGGCTCCTGATGCGAAAAAATTGGACACGCTTACCGAACCACGCGAGTTCAACCTGATGTTCAAGACAACCCTAGGTGCTCTTGGAGGTGAGGAGGACGCAACTTTCCTGCGGCCCGAAACCGCACAGGGAATCTTTGTTAATTTCAAAAATGTCCTCGACAGCAGCCGGGTACGTGTTCCCTTTGGGATTGGACAAATTGGCAAGAGCTTTCGAAACGAAATCACCCCGAGAAATTTCACCTTCCGCTCCCGTGAATTCGAGCAGATGGAAATTGAATTTTTCTGCCATCCCAGCCAATCGCAGGAATGGTATCGCTACTGGCGTGACCGCCGATTGAACTGGTACACCTCTCTTGGACTTTCCAGTGATTCTCTGATTATGCGAGAGCATCATCAAGAAGAACTTGCCCACTACAGCGTTGGCACCGCTGATATCGAATACGCATTCCCCTTTCTTCCAGAGGGAGAATATGGCGAACTTGAGGGGATTGCCCACCGCGGTGATTTTGATCTTCGCAGCCACATGGAAGGCAAACTGGATCCATCAACCAGCCCGATGACGGTGGAACTCAATGAACATGGAAAGCCGAAGTACCGCGGGAGTGGTAAAGATCTGAGCTACCGCGATGAAATCCAAGGTGAGAAATTTGTACCGCATGTCATCGAACCATCCGCCGGTGCAGACCGTGGTGTGCTGGCGTTTCTGTGCGAAGCATTCACCGAAGATGAAGCGCCCGACGAAAAGGGCAAGATGCAGACTCGCACTGTGATGCGGCTTCACCCGCGAATCGCACCCATCAAAGCTGCGGTCTTCCCATTGGTGAAAAAAGATGGAATGCCGGAAGTTGCCCGCGAAATTTATGGCAATCTGAAACAGCACATGACGGTATTTTACGACGAGAAAGGTGCCGTGGGCCGGCGTTATCGCCGGCAGGATGAAGCCGGTACACCGTTCTGCATCACCGTCGATACAGAAACGCTCGAAAACCAAACGGTAACGGTACGAGACCGAGACACATTGGAACAGAGTCGGATCCATCTCGATGATCTGGCAACCGAATTGCAAAACCGCATCGACGCAACCTGAATCCTCGCCGTCTAAAATTCAGCCGCCCAACGCCGACAGGCTGCGAGTTTCGAATTAACCCGCAGGCGATGGGAGTTCGTTCAGCTAGCCTCACCTTGCTGCTGTCCCGCTGAAGCACTCGCTTGGGCAAGAGCCGCGGGCGCTATCCGCGACATACTCGCCGTGGCCGGTCGATCGATGGTCAGTTGCCGAAGCATCGTTCCAGCCATTGCCATTCCGCTCAAGAAGGCACCCTCGATTCCAGAACTTGAACACCAGTCACCACAAGCTCCAAGTCCAGCGACAGGGTCCCAAAGACACTGTTCATCCAACGCCACCTTCGGGAGTGCGTACCTCCAACGATGTACTTTGATGTACGCTGGACTAACCTTCTTCTTTATTACACTCTCGAAGGCCAGCAGGAGTTCACTCTCGATTTGCGACGGACAGCATTCGAGATGCGCTTCAGACCAATCAGCCGAAGCGTGAAGTGTCCAGTTCGTCACTCCACCAGCCTCGTGTCGTCGGGGTTTGCTGCCGTCGTGCGAAATCCACGATAGCGGCCCGTTCTCAACGAAAGCACCGTCAAAATCAAGTTCCCCCAAACCTGGTGCCGTGAGCATCATCGCCCAGCACGGATCCATTTTGACCTCGGCCATTCGCTCCGACAACACCGACTGCCCATCTAAGATCTTGAGGCTCTGCTTGGGGGGGCAGTTGAGAATGACCCAATCGAACGTTCCTGCGTCCTTACCTGCAGTGTCGGTGATCCGCCACTTCCCGTCTGCCGGATCAACTTTCGAGACGCAGGTATTCCTCCTGATTTTCAGATCTTCCGCGAGATGCTCAGCAAGATTGTTCATACCCGGCACAGCCACGTACCGCGGGGTACCATACTGGTCTTCGCAGCCACCGTCAGAGTCAAGTTTGACAATCCGGCCCATCCAAGGTTCAACCAAACCCTCCTGCATCCAACTGCGAACGTATCGCGTGAAGCGGGTGTCGCGGGCTGTAAAATACTGGGCGCCGTGATCAAAAGCCAAGCCACCTTCGCGGCGGGTTGCCAAACGACCACCCACACCATGAGATTTGTCAAACAAAGTCACGTCGATGCCATGATCTTGGAGGCATCTCGACGCTATCAATCCACCTATGCCGGACCCAACCATCGCTACCTTGGGCATTCGACCAGCAATGGGGCGATCTACAGACTCGGTGAATTTTTCGAGGTCTAGGCGAGATTCGTGAATTTCGCAGGGACGCTCACGCACATTGCCAAACACCTGCCCCGCTGGCTTGAAGGGCCGATCGAAAAGACCAAAGCACCACAACACGCCTCCGTAGCTGCATGGGTCTCTGCCATCCAACGCGTAACGATGGTTCAGGTCCATTGTGAGTTGCATCGCAGCGGCAGGAGAGGGAGCCCAACGCAGGAAAGCCTTTCCCCAAGTCATCCTAACGTTGTTGTGTAATTCGCCATGTTTAACCAAGCTCCGTTGACATGCGTCCCAAAGGGGTTGCCCAGTCTTGCCGCGTGAGAGCAGTTCCCACGGGTAAATGCCTTCTCTCTCGTCCGAAGCGTGTTCGTCGAGCGTATCAATGGCCCATGCAGGCAATGCCTCGATCGAATCAATGACGTCGAGGTTGTGAAAGCAAAAGTTGAAGGACAACTCTCGCCAGATCAACAACTCATCCAAATACTTGCCCGCACCCGCCGCGTCCGCCTCTCGCGCAATTCTAAATGGACTTACCATTCCGAAGTGCAGGTAGGCGCTCAATCGGCTTACACCGTCCCGGTTGCTAGCATCATTGCGGACATCTTCGTAGCGACTCAACCCATTCGATCTGAAGCGGTCCCAACGCTTGTAACCTGCACGAGTACCGCCTGGCGTGTCAGCGACAGGAGCAATGGAGTGATCAATCCGGCATCCGGCAATCAACGAAGCGAGGCAAATGTCCTGTAGATTGAGCGACTTAAAGGGCAGCGAACCTTGGAAAAATTCACAATCAACCTCCTGTTCGGCATACGCCTGACCAATACGCTGCTCGTACAGTTCTCTGGTCGCATCTCGGTACTCGAACGCCCGCCGGTAGGACTTCGGACTGAGCAGCATAGGAACGATGCATGAGGCATCTACCATTGCGATTGGCGTCGAAGTCCGGCTGACCAACCGCTCCATCCAACCTGCAAGTGGTTGGACGGGCATATCTTCAGTCACAAGGACTGCAGCCCGTCTGGTCAAATCTCGCAGATGCGGCCCCCGATCTCCATCTCGGGCGAGATGGAAGTGTGCTTCAATCCCACGATCTGCCAGCTCCCGCTGCACATCCCGTTGTCCCTGCAATATGAATGAGTGAAATCTGTCGGAGGAGTAGGGATAGTCCTCTGAAAGGGCGTGGTAAACCAATAGGGGTAGCCCATTTTGCCTTGCGAGGCAGATTGCCACGTCCAAAGCTGGGTTTTCGTGGGCTCGCATCGCGCTATGCATCCAGTACAGAACAAACTCCCCCGGCGAATGCTGTGCGTCTGCAGGGCTAACTAGCCAGCGAAATCGTTCCGCTAACGCTTGGGGTAGTGAATCATCCACGCTCGTTCTCTCTAGGTTTGCAATCTCTGCATTATGATAGCCAGTGGGCAAACCGCCCCTATGTTTTGATCAAACACCGTGTAAACCAGCTACGCGGCAAACCTGCTTCAATCTCCAAATCACCGCCAAATTCACTCTTTACGATACTCGCAGCAGCCATTCTTCCACTGATCACCGCACTCTCCATCGTCGCCGGCCATCCGGTCGCGACCCAATCACCGGCCAAATGGAGCCACGGCAAACCCGTTCGCGAGGGCGGTCTGAGCTCCTCAAATTTTGGTGTGATGGAGAAGACCGACTTTGGATCCGTCACGACTTTACTTTGCAATAAATTCGCACACCGCGCCCCTGGGAAGATGTGCTGCAACTCTCGCAGGACAATATCAATTAAATCCTGCCGTGGCAGGCAGCGAGCGGACTGCGAAGCACTGATAACCACTTGGTAGTAAAAGCCAGGTGATGCTTGCTTGTCCTCCCACGGTTGCCGGAACACCCACTGAGCAACAGTCCCCACGAGTACTGCGTGGGGAAGGTCGGTGATTTGCCGATCGAACCACAAGTGCAAACCGCTGATCGGCGAAGCAGGGGCCGTCTCCAAAAGTTCCAGTTTTTCAACCGCGTTCGCTGGAACTAAATGATTGACAGCATGCCATGGCACGGCGGCAACCACATGATCAGCAGCCAACACCTGGCCATCTGCGGTGGTAACATTTTTGTCCGTCGAGATCTGCCGAACCGTTTGGCCGATCTTAACTTCGACTCCAAGCTGCTCAACCGCAACGGTTAGTTGCCCACCAATCAGTTCGGCGAGAGGCAGTTTGGGAACCAGCACATCAGACGCGCCGTGTGCTGCAGCAAACCCATCGACAAAAACCTTGCGAACGGCACCGAGAGAAACCCGATCGATCGATTCACCGAGAGCGCTGACGACAATCACGCTCCAAAAGTCTCGAATCGTCGTTTTATCCTGCCCGCGAGCCTCAAGCCAAGGCTCAGCCAGCGAGTCTCCCAAATTTTCCGAGCTTGTGCGAAAAAGGCGGAACAGTGCGTGTTTGATCTGTCGCCGTTGGGATCGATTCAAGTAACGCAGATTCGAAAGCGCTGGCATCAGATGAAAAGGGGCAGGCAGCCAACGTGATGGCGAAAAAGTACTGACGGGGTATTCGGGATGAAAAAATTTCAAACAAGTGTATCGATGCAATTGGTCATCCAAGCCCTGCCGCTTAAGCAGCCCTAGAAAATTGGTGCAGCAGCCCATCGCAACATGTTGGCAGTAATCAACCGTCCCACCTGTCCTGCTATCCTGAAACGACCCTGCACGTCCGCCCGTGGTGCGTTTGGCTTCCAAAATGGATATGTCAAAGTGATCCGAGTGGTTTCGCGCTAAAGACTCGGCGGTAGCAAGCCCTGCCAGACCACCACCGACAATCAACACTCGTTTCTTGGGATTCGCGGTTCTCACTGGGCGGGGGACTGCATTCACGATTCAGTTTCCGACATTCCTAGTTCTCGCGGCGGTACCGGTAAACGACGGAACAGCGGCGGGCAAAAATGACTCGAAACAATCCCAAGCTTTTCTCCGGGTGTCAGACGAATCCTATGCAGAGCAACTGAGCGAGGTGACTCAGCAATCCGCTCCAACAATTGCCGATAGGTTCTCCACATCATGCTGAACATGGGTTTTCCGTCGGGGTGTAGCGAATCCCAGATACCCCAACCGGAATCGAACAGCCTACGGGCCCGTGTGACTTCATCTAACACAAGGCACTGCAAGCGGTCATCAGGGCGGGGTTTCAACAAATCATCTTCGCTAAGCCCATGTTGCTCGTAATGCTGACGCGGCAGATAAATGCGTCCGCGGTGGGCATCCTCCAGGACATCCCGGAGAATATTGGTCAACTGAAATGCCAACCCACAGTCGATTGCGGCAGACGTGGGGATAGGATCTTCGTATTCCCAAATGTGAATGCATGCCAAGCCGACCGCGGATGCCACTAGGTAGCAATAATGCTCAACTTGTTCGTAGGTATCGAATCTCGTTTTCTGTTGATCTGCCAAGACTCCATCCACGATCTCCAGCAAATATCGTGAAGGTATTTCGTATCGCTTCGCCGAATCGCGTAGCGCCGGCAAGATTTCCTTCGCACGTCGATGCAAATCAATGGGCCAATTCTCTGTTCCTGCCGATGCCCCCGCTGGTATCAAGCCCTCCGGCAAAATGACTTGCTCTGATGAAACCTCCCCAATCAGGTTCAAAGCAACCGTTTGCCGCCACCAACCAAGCCACAGAGTGCGTAGGGCAATGGGCTCTTCACAATCACCTAGATCATCGGTAGTGCGTGCAAAAGCATAGAGTGCGCACATCGCCTCTCGCTTCGGCTTGGGCAGCAACCAAAACGATCGATAAAAATTACTACCACTTCGGCGTGAGATACGCCGAACATGCCGATAACTTGCAGCAACGGAACTACTAAAATCCATGACGATATGATAACCGCAGGTCGAGTCGATGACTGCGGGGTCATCCCCAGTACCCATTCCATTGAGAGATAGTCACTTACAACCGGCCTGCCAGGGCGCGTAAAACCAAGCTGAACTGCTGCAGTTTTCCGACTGTGGGCCGGGACCCCAAAACATCGCAATCAATCTTTCGAATTGCCCGCAGGGTCTGCAAACCACCATGTGCAAACAGTTTTACGTCATTTGCGAGCCATGGCTTCACTCTTTTCGCAAGCGGAAGCCCGGTCCGAAACATTTCTTCGGCACGCTCACATTCGTGAGCCAGTAGACGCCGAAGGGGTTTCGGCGTCGGGATCTGCCTGAACATTTCCTCCTCAACGCCGAACTGACGCATCAGCTTTTGAGGAATATAAATTCGGTCCATGGCAAAATCTCTCGCGACGTCTTGCCAAAAATTGGCCAACTGCAATCCAGTGCAGATATGATCTGAGAGAACGCGATTTTCAGCGGTATACGAGTCCCCAAGGTGCAAAACAATATGCCCAACAGGGTTAGCTGACCGTTGGCAATACTCCAATAACTCTTCAAAGCATTCGTATCGATTCCGATGTTGGTCCTGCCGAAATGCATCTAACAAATCATCAAAGGGCTGTTTAGGAATTTGAAACTGCCGAATCGTGGCGTCCAAAGCGATGAAAAGAGGCTCCTCAGGGCATCCCGCGAAGGCAGCATCAAGCTGCTGCTGAAAACGTTCAAGCCCCCTTAAAGCTTCCTCACGATTAGGGGACTCATCTGCCAAATCATCGGCTGTCCGGCAAAAAGCATAAACGTCATAAAAAGGTTGACGAAGCTCCTTCGGCAACAAGATGCTTGCCACCAGAAAATTCTCATAATGGGAAGTCGCCAGTTTTCGCGTGCATTTCCTCGCCTGACGCAACGTGTGGGCACAGTTGCCAGATTCACCATGGTTAGACGATGATGCCACCACACGGTTATGCTGTGTGGTTAACGGATCATTTCCTGTGGATTCTACCTCAGGAGATCCAGAATTCGACGGTTCACTGGAACGAGTCAAAGCGGCACCACTGTATTGGAACACGGTACTGGAACAGGAATGAAGATCATTTTGGCAGCCCCAAGAGGGTTTTGCGCTGGCGTGAACATGGCAATCGAATCACTTGATTTAACGCTTAAAAAATTTGGTGCGCCGGTCTATGTGTACCACGAAATCGTACACAACCAATATGTGGTTGATGAGTTCCGTGAAAAGGGAGCCATCTTTGTTGATTCGATTGAGGAAGTTCCAACCGATAGCGTCCTGCTATTCTCGGCACATGGTGTTTCACCCGAGACACGTGCACAGGCAATTGAAAGAAACCTGCATGCCTTGGATGCTACTTGCCCTCTCGTGACCAAAGTACACCTTGAGGCAATCAAGTATGCCAAGTTGAATTACACCATTCTGTTGATCGGCCACGAAGGACATGATGAAGTGATCGGCACCATGGGCGAAGCACCCGAGGCAATTATCCTCGTGGAAGAAGAGCAAGACATTCAAAATTTGAAGATTGAGGATGAAACAAAACTAGCTTACCTGACACAAACGACACTCAGCGTTGATGATGCAAATCGGATCATTAAGAAAATTAAAGAACGCTTCCCGAAAATCGAGAGCCCACCCAAAGAAGACATCTGCTACGCAACACAGAATCGCCAGGAAGCGGTTCGTTTGTTGGCTGACCGTGCGGATATTGTGCTTGTTCTTGGCAGCCAAAACAGCAGCAACAGCCAACGTCTAAAACAGCTCGCGAGCGACCGAGGCATCACTGCGTTTCTCATCGACGGCCCACAGGACTTGGAACTCAGCGAATTGAATGACGACCAGACTGTACTCATCACTGCCGGTGCGAGTGCCCCTGAATCAGTGGTGCAGCAAACGATTGACTGTCTCGTTCACAAGTTCAATGCAACGGTTGAAGTGGAAACGATTCGTGAAGAGTCTGTGCACTTTCCTCTTCCCAAACCACTTCGCGCGTTTGCTGCGGAATTGAAAGACGAATAAAAAAGCACAGCCACCAAATCGGCATTGGCTCGTGTGTTTGCATCGCCAAATCGATCACCTTTGGAGCGGCTTCGGAATACTACCCACAGGGTGTGAAAACACCAACTACTTGAAGACTTTGGGTCAAGCTTCCAACCATGGTGACGAGTGAGGCGAGTCAGATGACAAGGGATCGACATGGTTGCGGCGACAATCGCAAGTGCAGAAACTTTTTAACAACTGCCCGACACCCGACTGTTTAAAATGAACGAGCCGAGTTTTCTGTCGCTAGTACCGGCAATCGTTGCCATCACGCTTGCTTTTTGCACAAGACAGGTCTTGATCTCGCTTTTCCTCGGGGTCGTGTCTGCGGGCCCCGTACTCTGGTACCAGACCGGTAATCCCTCCGGACTCAATTTTGTTGATAGTTTTTTCATTCCCGCTTTGGGAACGGAAGGGTACGCAAAGATTCTGTTGCTCTACCTTTGGTGTCTCGGTGGGTTGCTGGGTATTTGGGCGAAAACGGGTGGAGCACTTCATTTTGCAACCGTGGTTGGTGGCAGCATTACACAAGGGCCAAGATCATCCATGCTGTTCGGTTGGATACTTGGTTGCATCTTTCATCAGGGCGGCACGGTCAGTACGGTTTTGGCGGGAACAACTGTCAAACCAGTGACCGACAAACATCGCGTATCCCACGAAGAGCTCGCATATGTGGTTGATTCCACCGCGTCACCAGTAGCAACGATTCTACCTTTCAATGCTTGGCCGGCTTATGTTGCAGTGTTGGTGGTGGATACGGTTCCAAGCTGCTTTCCAGATATCAACACTAGTGTTGAATTCTTTTTCACGAGCATACGCTACAACTTTTATGGGTTCATCGCCGTTGGCATGACTCTCTTGACCGCCCTCCAAGTTTGGCCCATTTTGGGCAGAAAGATGTCTGCCGCCCGACGTCGTGCCCGAACAACTGGAAAACTTGATGCGGACGATGCTGCTCCCGTGCTCAAAGTGGAAAGCGAGGACACCGATCCCGCTAATGAAATCGCGGCGGGATACACACCAAACTTATTGGACTTTCTGATCCCAATCAGTGTCTTGCTAGGCACCGCTGTGATTCCCTATGTTTGCTTCGACAAAAACTTGATCAACGAAGCATTCATGGCATGCTTACTGTCGGCCATGCTACTCGCGTGGGTGCAGGGCATGCGAGTCAAGGATATCATGGAGGGTTTTCTAAACGGCTGCAAAACCATGACGATTGGGGCCATCATTCTGGGGCTCGCTGTCACGATGGGATTTGTTTCCAGCCAACTCCATACGGCGGACTACATGGTCCAGCTGATAGGAGACAATATCCCGGCCATCGCGCTTCCCGCCTTGTTAACCATGCTGTGCATGCTGATTGCATTTGCCTGCGGAACCAGTTTCGGTACCTACGCAGTCGTTTTTCCGATTGCGATGCCACTTGCCTGGTCAATCGAAGCGGACCCAACTTATCTATCCATCTGCTTCGGTGCAGTGCTGGGTGGGGCTGTCTTTGGCGATCAATGCTCTCCGATATCAGATACCACCATTTTATCCTCGATGTTTACGGGCTGTGATCTCATGGACCATGTGACCACGCAATTGCCACTCGCATTAATGGCGGCAGGGTTGGGAATTCTCTGCAGCACCTTGGCAGTCGCGATCGCAATTTAAGAAACAAATTTTTTTTCTGATCCACACCCCTGAACCTACCGAGACCTGATCGACTCCTGAGATGCGTCTGCCCCTGCCAGTCTGCCTGTAACAACTCGAGTGAAGAAAGATCAGTGAACACAATCATTCCTACTGGTGACGCGACTGCGATTTTGCCTGCCGGTGATAACGTTACCCCCATCAAAGTCTTTGGCAACGAGTCCATACGCAACTCATTTGATTCCATCTGCCTTGAACAAGCCGTCAACTGCCGGCAGGCTCCTGGTGTGTCAGAGGTCATTCTGAACCCGGACGCGCACTGCGGTTACGGTGCCCCCATTGGATGCGTCCTCGCCTCACCAACCCACATTTATCCGGGACCTGTGGGCTTTGATATCAAATGCTCAATGAGCCTCTTACAAACCGATTTGCCGGAGGATGCCGTTGATGACAAGCGAACACGACGAGAATTGATTCATGCGATCAGTCGTCGCATACCAACCGGAGCAGGGAAGGGCTCACGACACGTTCCCAATGGTAGAAGAGTGACTAAGTCGCTCGGAAACGAGGTACTTACACGCGGTGCTTGCCATACAGTCACGAATGAACTGGGGATCCCCGAGCTTTGGGCCGAAAGATGTGAAGACTCATTCCATACCGGGCACGACGGACATATCGACTCACTTGCACGTCGTCTGGAAGAACTACAGCATGGACGAGGCCTACCAAACTACGATCGAAAAATTGAACAACTGGGTTCTTACGGAGGGGGGAACCACTTTGGTGAATGCGAAATCGTCGACATCGATAACGACGAGTCATCAAAGATGGTCGCGAGTGTCTTTGGACTGCAACACCGAAAGATTGCTTTCCTTTCACATTGCGGTTCGCGGGGGATTGGACATCGCCTTGCAACAGGGCAATTCCGAGCACTCGAAGAACAATTTGATCGTTGGAAAATTCCGTATCCGGCTGGTGACAAGCAATTGGTGTACGCACCGCTTGGCACCATGGAAGCGGACAACTATTTGAACGACATGGCAATGGGTGCAAACTTTGCAACGGTCAATCACCTGCTTATCAATGCACTTGTTCTGGAAGCATTTCAGGAAATCATACCCGGTACCCAGGGTGAGCTCGTGTACTTTATCAGCCACAACATCGCACAAAAGGAAATCATCAAGGGCGTGCCGACCTGGGTTCACCGCAAAGGCGCTACACGTGCGCTTCCTGCGGGACATGCCACCCTTGCACACACTCCTTTTGCAAACACGGGACATCCAATTCTACTTCCAGGCAATCCACAAGCTGGCTCCGTAGTCATGGTTGGATTGCCTGGTGCAGAAAAGAGTTGCTACAGCGTGAACCACGGCGCTGGACGAAGGCTGGGTCGGCGGCGGGCAATCAGAGAGCTTGACCAACAGCAGATCGACGCCTCGTTCGAGTCAGCGGACATTCTGACCAACTGCCGTCGCTACCCAAGAGACGAGGCGCCGGCAGCATACAAAGACTTTAAACAAGTCGTTCAAAGTGTGGAATCAGCTGGACTTGCAAGACAGGTGGCACGTCTGCATGCCAGATTTGTGATTAAAGATGCGTCCGCGGCCGACGACTGAAATGATCTCGCGATCCACCTAATGAATCATCTTGCTCATCAGTGCAAGAGATTGATCCGATCACTTCCACGACAAATGATGGGCCATGAAATGATCATTCATTTGGATCCGCATCATCCACGGTCGCAACACTGAACTGCTTGATCAGAGCATCAGTGCCGGGATCATGCCCCTGGATCATAAACGTGCCTGCCTCGAGCCGTAGACCACGTCGGGGATTCTCATCGCTTTTGCGATCATCATACCAGTCACTTACCTGAACGCCGTTGACCCAAGCTGCGATGGATGGGCCGTGGGCGACCAACACGACGGTCGCGAATTTATCAGTTTCTCCTGCTACCACACGCGCATCCTGCCGACGGAAAATTCCTCCCGTACCACAGTCTGCCGGCTTTAATCGATCACCATCCTTGATTTCATTACTAAGCTGGCATTCGTAGCCCATCATCACATCACCAGGAATGCATCGAAAAAAGATTCCCGAATTCATTTCATCCAAAGGAAGCTTGTATTCGGCAAGCAGCACGAAATCATCAAACGGCTGCTTCGATTCCAGCTGAGTTCTTCCGCCTTTTACTCGCAGGCAGCCCTCATCAGTCACGCTGAATTCACCTGGCATTTCTGGATACTTCGTCCACTGAGTCAATTCTTGATCCAGTAGCGAATTCAAACCCAATGGTCGTAGCCGGATATTACGAAACTCGATCCTGCCAGAATTATGCTGCAGACCAATTCTTCCCTCAGCGACGCCAATCTTATCTGTGTAATCACAAACGTTGGTCCCATCGACCGCTACCTGCAACCGTTTTCCGTCCATCACCATTGTCATGGTATGCCACTCACCCGAGTCAGCTTTGAATTCAGTTGCCTTCTTACGTTTTACTATTCCGCCCGTAGGAAACGGATTATCCGCTGGCGCAATATTTACTTCGTAACAATCCTCAGCAGGATTTTCCGGATTCAAGGGTGTACGCAGAAACACGCCACTATTTGTGTCGGTGCCCGCCTTGTATTCCACCACCAATTCAAAGTTCTGCCATGGAACTGAGGTACACAACAAGCAGGCGTCACCATCATCAACCACGATGCTGCCATCTTCGACTCTCCAATTTGCATCACCGGCTATTTGCCATCCAAAGAGGGTGTGGCCATCAAACAATCGAATCCAGCCCTCAGAAACCTCTGGCTCAGGCAAGCGGGCAGCAAGAAGTTGTGCAGCAGTAACCTCCACTTCCGGCAAGGCATTGGAATCAGTGTTGGCATCTTGACCTGCAACGGCATCAGCCGAGGTCGCAGATGCATTATTTTCGGTAGCGGGCTCATCCTTCGCCGACTGACAGCCCACTGCCAGCACCAATAAGGTCAACACGAGAAGGGACCGATCACAAAATGTGCGTATCATGGTTCGCTTACCTGTATCCGTAACGTTCAAAGTAGTCCTGCCATTCATCCAGAATCATCGCTTCTTTCTCAGGTGGAAGCTGATGCTGGTTACGTTGATAAGTTTTATGTTCTGAATCTGCCCACTCGCGAATCGTAGCCTCAACTGATTCAAAGTCACTCAGCCTGAGTGTTTCGTAGATGCTTCTCAGCGTCTCAACTGGATTAGTCGTGAGATCCTCAAAACTAACATCAATGATTCGAGCCGAGTCAATCGACTTACGTTGTTCGTGAAAGGCTTTGTACATCCTCCTCAAACACTCAACAACATAGTCTTCATCCCGCTCGTGCTTTGGTTTTTGCAACGCCTGAACATCATCCAGACCGCGCCACAAGCGACAAGTCGAGGGAAACAGATCCCTCGGATCTCGCGTGATATGAATGAATTTTGCTTCAGGAAATTCACGAGCCAACGAGCCAACACGGCCTGTGTGGGTAGGGCTCTTGATAATCAGCGGACGCCCAGTGCCGATACTCACTTTGAGCAAGAACGAACGTAGTGCCGTCATCCACGCCTGTTTTCCCTCTTCGGGCACCCCATCAAAGTCGAGATAGTCCATGTCCACCGCCGGCTCATTGGGAAATGCGATCCGCCGGTAAGGAGAGGGTTGACCTAAGTTCATCAATGCAAACTCATCCTCCTGAGGCCGATCCCATCCCGCCGCCATGTTGTCCATCGGTCTCTTGCCAGGCAATAACCAACTGGCAAAACGTCGAAAAAACCACTCGGTTACCAGAAAATGACACGGGGCGAAGCATTGAAAGGTGGAAGGACTGCTCAAACGCTCATCACGCACCATCAACTCATGCAACAAAGTTGTGCCGCTTCTCCAGTGCCCAACGATGAAAACTGGCGGCCCATGCAACTCTGCCTCTGCCAACTTGCGGCGGAAGATGACAGCCTGAATCATGGCCAAAAGGGTATTGAATGGGGTGGCAAACGAAATCGCAACTGCCATCAGCAAGCGAGATGGGTGAATTCGAAAACGCCCCTGTCGAAGCAAATTCCACCAGGACCCTGGTCGCATCCCATGCCAAAAGCGAGGTGAGTAAAAAGGGTAATGATGAAATTTTGCCTTCGACGATTTCTTTGACCCTGACTCGGATTGACCACTTGGCACAGGCTTTTCAGCGTGCAGATCTGATTCCGCGGAATCTGGCGAGCCATCACTCTGCTGTGCCGCGCGGGCAGCAATCTTTATTTCACCCGAACCGCTTTCACCCGAACCAGATCCAGTGCCATCAGTTTGAGGATACCCGCGCAAGGCATCACGGTCCTCACCTGCAGACGGATCAACGTTTGAGGGTGAATGCGGGACGCCCTCGGCGGGCTTTTTTTGCGAACGAGACGACTCTGTCAAGAAATTTGACCAAGATGAGCGAATAAGAACGGAACCAAAATGATCCCAACACTGTAGTTGACTACCGTGTGGTCGTGCAGCGGGATATCTTGCTGTCTCCCGATGGATCTGAGCCTATGATGGTCCGTCTGGGTCCTCTTCTGGCCCTGCCGACCCCCAAAACACCCAAATCACGCCCTTTTTCATGCCAACATCGTCCGAATCTGCAGACGAACTGTCGATTGCTGATCTTCAGCGTCATATCCGCCAAATGTACTACGAAAAAGATGCTGCCCGCGGGACAGATGGCACTTTTATGTGGTTGATGGAAGAAATTGGTGAACTGGCCTCGGCACTTCGGGGTGACGATCGAGAAAATTTGGCTGAGGAGTTTGCGGACGTCATCGCTTGGTTGGCGACAATCGCAAACGTAGCCGACATTGACCTGAATGCTGCATTGCAAGCCAAATACGGCCGTGGTTGTCCAGGTTGCAGCCGCCTGGTTTGCGAATGCCCCAATTCCGAGAAGCCCTAAAGCACACACAAGTCTGAATGTCGAAATTGCTTTACTTGATCGGTGCCACGCTCTGCACAGTATTCCTGCCATTAGCTGATGGCCGGACCGCGGATGCTGACGAGCTGTCTTCGGAGCTCCAGTTCGGGATTCAAGGTCATTACCGAGTCGGTGTCTGGACAGGCATTCGTTATTCTGGATCTGGGAACATCACGACGTTGGAGACACGTGATGGAGATGGAGCCGAAGTTCTTTACGAGCAGGTTGGTGACGTAACTGATGGAGATTGGGCGTACGTCGTCCCAGGCAGTGAAGCCGCCCCACTGATTCTCAGGAATGGTGACGCCACAATTGCCAGCGGTCGCTTTCCTACTACCGGGTCACCAGCTCGTGGCCCCGCCATGATCCCACTGGCCATGAACTGGATTGTTGTGATCGGCGACCCACTGGGAGTCGACGAGGTAGGGGCCAACAAGCTCCTCAATCGCGATGCCTCGATCGCGGTTTCCCAACCGCTGGAATCAACGGAGCTTCCTGATTCGATGCTCGGGTACGAGGGCGTCGACATGATCATGATCAACGCCGCAGGAATTGATTTACTGCGATCCCTGACAAAAAAACAACGTGTTGCGATCGAACAGTGGATAACCGGTGGTGGGCATCTTTTCATCACGCTCGGTGAATCATGCCAAGATCTTTTCAAAGCTGCTCCGTGGCTTCAGAAACTGCTGGGGATCACGGAACCCAAAACAACGACCATCGACCCGTCCGCGATCGAAACCTACACCTCGACGCAAAGCCCGCTGAAAAACTTCACGGGTGTTCGCTTACCGAGAAAACGTGGAACGGTTCTCATCACGGGCAAAACGAATCGGCGCGTTAGCCTTCCTGTGGCTGCCGTTTACAACCTCGGGTTTGGACGCATTACCGCGATCGCAGCCGACCTTGACGATGAAATGTTCACAGCATGGCCCGAACGTCTCGATTTGATGACACAGCTGACCGGTGACATCCTGTTGCCAGAAAAAAAAGATATCGCGATCACAAATCGCGGCACAGCGTACGGCGACCTCGCGGGTCAACTCCGAGCCACACTTGACCAGTTCGAGGTCAAGCGGCAGTTCGGCTTTTCTGTTGTCTCCATCATTCTTATGGCCCTGATCGCTGTGATTGGTCCCCTTGATTACCTGCTGATCAACCGCTTCCTCGGCCGCCCGTTGCTGGGTTGGTTAAGCTTTCCGATTGTGGCAATCGCTTTGACGATCATCCTCATGTACGAAGCGCGCCCCAATCTCAATGGAAGCCTCTCTGCTAGCGATAACAAAACAGGCATTACCCGTTGCAACCGCGTAGAAATCATTGACATCGACGCGATCGCAGGTGTGGGCCGAGGCTTTCAGGCAAGCTGCATTTACTCGCATGACGCTACTTTGCTTGATATCGACATCAGTCAGTCGACCAACTTTGACAAGCTCACTGATTCCATCCAACAATCACTCTTGAACCCGCTGGGCTATCCCGGCAAGACTTACGGGGGTATTCAGATAGCAATCGAAGACACACGGATGCCTCCTTACACCATTCGCCTTCAGCAGAGCGGCGGCAACAGCACCAGTGTTCCTGCGGGTCCGCTGAAGAATTCAATTCTTGGGGCTCCGCTAGCCGCAAGAAGCAGCAAGAGTGTCCAAACTCTGCTCCGATTCACGCCCAAGCTAACCAACTATCCAAACTTGCAACGCCGCGATGGGAGCGAACTATTGCAGGGGGAGTTGGTGAACCCACTTCCTGTTGACCTTCTGGACGGAATGCTGATTTATAGGAACTGGGCCTATTTATTGAGGACTCGGTTCCCTGCCGGCGGCCGCATTGAACGCATTGACAGTCTGCGTCAAAAGAATTTTCGTTGGCGATTGTCTCGACAGACCGCTTTGGAGAGCAGTCGTGACACGGAGGAATGGGATCCCTCGACGGTTGAAATTCCCGATCGTGTTGCAGAGATGCTGATGTTCCATAACGCCGTGGGTGGTAGCCGTTACACGGGACTGCGTGATGATGCTTTGTCATCACTCGATCTCAGCCACACACTCTCCGATGATCGTTGCATCCTGATTGGCAGGCTGGCAGATGAACTGACCTCCCTCGAACTGAGTGACGGAGAATCAGAGATTGAGAAGAATGGAAAAAGCCTCACCATGATTCGTCTCGTGCTCCCTGTCACAAGCGAAAAAGATCTTTAACAACACCAATCAGTGAGCGTACTGATCTGCACGGCATCTACCCTGATGACCTTGAAAAATCAACGAGTGGCCGGTAACTGCTGGCTATCACCTCCTCATAACGTCTGAACTCTGCCGTGATTAAAACCGTTGACCTTACGAAAAAATATGGCGATGCCTTCGCAATCAAAGGCATCGATCTTGATTTACAAGCAGGTGACCTGTTTGGCTTCATCGGCCCCAATGGTGCCGGCAAAACCACAACCATGCGGATCATAGCTACTCTGTTGGAGCCGACTTGGGGCGAGGCTTATGTATGTGACCACAGTGTCCATACCGCACCCAAGGAGATCCGACGTCTGGTGGGATACATGCCTGATTTCTTCGGCGTGTATGACGACATGACTGTTGTCGAGTATCTCGAATTTTTTGCGGCCTCTTACCGGATTAGTGGTCAGGCTCGGCGTAAACGAGTCGACGAAATGCTCGATGTAGTTGATTTAGATTTCAAACGCGATGCATTTGCCAACACCCTCTCGCGTGGGCAAACGCAGCGACTCGGTCTCGCTCGCACATTACTGCATGACCCACAGGTTCTGCTTCTTGACGAACCACTTTCCGGCTTGGACCCTCGTGCTCGAATCGAAATGCGGAATCTGTTACGCAAACTCGGCGAGATGGGGAAGACCATTATCGTCAGCAGTCATATTCTTCCTGAACTCGCCGACGTCTGTAACAAAGTCGGCATCATTGACAAAGGAGAATTGAAACAGAACGCAACGAAAGCGGAAGTCATTCGGATGGTTCGAGAACATACGGTACTGGTCATCCAACCAGCAGATCGAAACAAACTGGAAAGCATCGCGGAGTTGCTCAATGCACACGAGAAAGTCCAAGCATGTGAACTGGGTGATGATGCGATGCGAGTGATTCTGGAAAGTGGAATTGAGGAATACAGCGAACTACCCAAGTTGCTCATCGAAAATGGCATCGACTTGCGTCGTTTCTCAGAAGAAGAGCTTGATCTTGAGTCAGCCTTCATGGCGTTGACCAAGGGCACCAGCGATCGCATGTAAACCGACTCGACCAACCAGTGCATGGTTTTCGATTTACATTTCGACCTACAGAGCATGACTCAAGCAGGCCAGCACTGCCGAAGCCACAGTGATGCCCAAACCCAGTGCTGCCGAAAACGCCGTGAGCAATACAAGAAGAGTGCGGTTGAACAAACCTCTCGACCGCTCGCAAAACGAGACCGTATCAGAGGTCTGAATCACCTGCATGAGTTTTAAAAACTCAACTGGTCGCTGCGGGCAACTTAACGGGTGCTTTCTTCTGAGTGGCTTCCTTCGCCAATCTGATCACCAGATTCTCAAGAAGGAAACGATCACGTCCTTCATTGCTGTGCGTACCCTTCAAACGCAAGTCGGCATCCAGCAGCCACGGCAGAAGTTGCCTGGCTGTATCTCTACCCATTCGACTAAGTTGTTTTTTAGCTTTCTGGATGTCACTTGGACCCCGATTGAAACCTGCGTAGGACAGTGCATCCTCGAGCTGCGACTTCCTGCCACTTCGTTCATGTTGCTCGTAGACCGCCGTAGCCATACCAAGCCGCCGCAACGACCATGCGATCTGCGGAAGCAACGCTATTGGCGGCTGTCCTCCACCCAACAATTTGTCCAGATGCCGCAAGGCTTCTGCCGCATCTCCTGCCACGATTGCATCAGTGATCTGCCAGACAGTTTTTCCTTGCCAACCAGCGACAACATCCTCCACCAGAGCCTGATCAATGCTTTGCTTAGGCTCACAGTAGAGTGCCAGCTTTGCTATTTCAGTCTCCAGAATGCCAACATCGTCACCAACCATCTCCATCAACACGTCAGCGGCGTCACGGGTCAACTTGGCTGAATGACGACGCGCGACATATCCCATCAGGAAGGATCGCCGCTTAGCAAGCGAGGGGTTCGGCCCTTTATTGCCATCAGAAATCCGACAATCCACCAGAGCATGTTGCTTTAACAACGCCTTGTAAACGCGTGTATTTGAAGCGAGCGAATCGAGTTCTAGAACGAAGCGGCAGGCTGTATTCGATTTCGCGAAGTGCTTTTCAACCTGAGGCCGACAATCACTTAAAAACTTGTCGGCATTACGCAACAGGATGGTGCGTTTTCCGCCGAAATCAAACAGTGAGGCAGTCGCCAGTTCGTCACGCAGGTCTGACCACGTTGCCTGCTCGCCGTCGAACTGTGTGACATCTCCCTGATTCGACAACAACTGAAAGACCCAAGAACGCAGGGTGGTATCGTTACCGAACACGGCTATCGCGTCGGCAAACTTGTCGGGCGGACTTTCAAGCAGTTCGAAGGCATGGATCAACGTCATGCGAGACACCATACCAATCCAACCAACAAGATGCGACCGGCAACGCCCGACGGCACATCACTGGAAAGGGCACCCGACACGCTCAAAACGGGTCATTACTTCAATGATCCGTTATTCCGCTGAGCCGTCTGCCCCGCATTGGCGGGCGGATTTTCTGACAAAGGCTGAAAACCACGAATCCGAGCCCTTGGTGCTAACCCCTGTGTATCGATCGGCTGATCCAAAATGTAGGTTCCTACATTGCCGGCTTGATCTGTGCCATCAATCCGCAGATACAGTTGTCGCGGCAGATTTGGGTCTGCTCGCCAGACGTACTCGCCTGTATTCTCAAGCCCGGCGGCGATGGTGGTCCAAGGGCCATCGGGCGAACCACTGAATGCAAGACCAATGGGTCGACGGGGAAGATTGGTGTCGTTGCACTCGTACCGAATCACTAAGCCGCCGGTCCGATCGCCTTCTCCATATCTCGCGCCGGTGATGCGGATACTTGGGCGAGTCCGGTCGACAACCACAAAGATGTCCGGCGACTCACCTGCTAAAGGTCGTGGACTGGCCAGCCCATTTCCTCCCACCACAACAATCCTAAAACCAAATACACCCTCGCCTTTGGTCTCAATGTCAAAGGGACTGCTGCGGTCGGGGTCCTGTCCCCACAGTGACCATGTACTGCCATGATCCAAACTCCCGTAGAGTTCAATAGCTTCAACGCCCTGACTGCCAACAGCTTCGAGTTCGTATTCTAAACTGAAACGTTCACTGTCACTGAAGCGAACAGGAGCGCGCTGCATGGCAGATTTTGATTCCGGGCTCGAGGCCCGCTCCGATCGATAACGCTCAGACTCCGCTTGCGGTTTCGGGGCAGGAATCTGCTCCTGTTGTAATTTGGCTACGGCGGACTCCTCAGTAATCGGACGCATTGCCTCTGCCACGGTTCGCGGTTCTGAAGCGGCTTTGGACTCCGCCACGCCGGTGGGCATGGAATTCCTACTTTGCGTTCGAGGGCTGGGTATAGACGGCTGAGGTGAATTCAATCCGAAGCCCTCGCCAATTTGCATGGGTGAGGCTGGCGGTGGCAAAGCCGATGCCGCTCTGTCAGACCTCGCAACCGCAGCAGGCGTGCCTCGAACTGATGGAGGGGCAAAGCCCATGCCAGAGCGTGAATTGACGACGGTCCCATTCGATGGAACACCATTCGATGGAGCAGGTCGGCGGCCCTGCATTTGGGGATTCGCTTGGGACGGTGATATTGCAGCAGAATGAGGTGGCACACCGACAGGTGTCGGAGACTGTGTCCTCATTTGCGATCTTGCAGCAGCCTGCGATCCGGCTGCGGAGGGCGTCGCGCCCCGATACCGTGAATTCATTTGGGCACTGTCTACCTCATTGGCCCTAGCGGCTGTTCCGTATGGATTCCCCCCCTGAAAACGGCTGCCATTCACAGTTTGCTGATTGCGAGCGTTCGCGGCTGAACGCGAATTAGACCAAGTGGACGTTGCAGGCGGCGGATTGATCGAGGGAGTCATGCCGTTTGGCAGGGGAGCCAGCATGGGCGGTTCACTCGGACCTGAAACGGTCTCCGCACTGACTCCCGACTCGCCATCCATTCGGTAGGGCAAGGGTTTCGCAGTGATGGGCTCAGAAGCTGGTTTGGACGCGAAGCGACTGGTATTGCCATTCGCGACTCGTGGTCTGCGAATCATCTGACTGATGACTGTTTGATTGCCGGCTGCATCCGAAACGACGAGCTGCAGCGACAACAACTTCCAATCTTGCTTTGGATCAAACTGAATTTCACCGCTGCTGGCCTTCTGTGACATCTCAACAACCTGCCACGATTTCAGCATATCCGTTGCGTAGCGGAGTTGGACCAATTTCAACGGCGTCGCATCGTCCATATTCAACGCTGCGTAGATTCTACCCTGATCGTCTGCTTCAGCTTCCAGCGCAATGGCAGGCTTGGTCGTATCAACGAATACTTTGAGTTGCGGCGTGATCTCGCCCGAAGGATGGGCCTGTCCTGCGGCGTCGATCGTACGAGTAGCAAACCAATA
>Ga0315332_10000029_pt1 | contig 39287 bp, 23 predicted proteins | sample M110034915metaG_FD_203455 | JGI IMG/M metagenome (GOLD analysis project Ga0315332, IMG submission 203455) | Ammonia-oxidizing marine archaeal communities from Monterey Bay, California, United States - M1 100m 34915 | ecosystem: Environmental > Aquatic > Marine > Intertidal zone | place: USA...
GTTTCGTCCTGGCTGATTGGCCGATGACTGTTCGCGGCGATGAATGCCAGTGCTGAGGCCACCAGTTTGTCTTCGACGGAATAGAAGTCTGTGGACTCGCGGACGATCAGCCCTTGCGGTGGAATCAAGATGTGCGACGGATCGGACCGCGTCAGCATGGCGAAGTTGCGGAAACCACGGTCCAACAGATGCTCAGCACGCAATCACCCGCTGGCCGCGTAGTCGGGGAACACCCCCGAAAACAGACCTTCACGGGCGAATTGAGCCAGACGTTCACCAGCGGAGTGGTGCGCTGGATCGCCCGCTCAGCTAACGATTTTGACGCACGAGCGATGACTCCATCCTATAGCGTGGGCTGGTCAACGAATTCATCGATGACCGTCTCCCAGCCCTGCTCTTCCGCATACCGCTGTGCGCCGGCAAAGACGCCCGTATGTCGTTTGTAAGGCCAGTCCAAACCGAGGCTCAGGGCAACGCGTCGTATCTTGGGCATGAGCGTGGGACCATGTATTCGTCGCAGATTTGCGAAGTTTCGTTGATGCGACGAGTTACACTGTCGCAGCTTGTCAGGATTCGCAAGCCGGGATGCCCCAACCATCAGAGGACCAAAGTCTTGAAGAAAATAATCGACACTAACACTTCTGCAGAGTCGTGGCAGTCGCCTGCCCTGTTGAGAATTCAACTGCGTTTGGTAAGAACCCGTCGGCCGTTCGCATAAGTGAAAGCACAGGACTACTCTTCAGTTAACCGCTTGGAGACTCCCCAGAACCTGAAAGGCAGCCCATCGATGATAACTTCAACTCACTGCTTGCCTGGCCGCTTATCCGGCCGGCTTTGTTTTCTCACGATTGCCTCGTGCTTGATGACGGTTGCTCTGACCGACACGGCTGTAGCCGAGCCGCCTCCCGTGAAAGTCTTCATCCTGGCGGGCCAGTCCAACATGGTGGGGCATAGCAGGGGGCATACAATGGGCACGCTGTTCAATGTAGACGGCCCCAAAGACAAAGCGCTCATTGACCTGGTCTTCGGGAAGGATGCGAAGCTTTCCGAACAGCGGCTCGACGAAACGCTGGATCTGGCGAAGCAACTCAACGAGCTGACGGGCGGCATCGGGGACCCGAAGATCAAGGCCATGACGGACGCCGCTCAAAAGGCGGCCGCGGAAGCCGAAGCGGAACGGATGAAAGCGACTCTGGAGACCTACCAGACGGACGTTGTAGCGGCGAGCGCCGTCTCGGACAGGGTCTACATCAATTCCATCGCGGATAAAAACAGGAAGTCCGGAAAATTGGCGGTGGGCTACGGTGGCGATCCGATCAAGATCGGCCCCGAATACGCATTTGGCCTTTCGATCGCGCAGAAGATCGACGGCCCGATCCTGCTCATCAAGACCTCGTGGGGCGGTAAGTCGCTGAACTACAATTTCCGCCCGCCCTCGTTGCCTGACTTCGAGACCACTCCTGAGTATGCGGAGGCCAAGACCAAGGCGGAAGAGGCCCTGAAACGCTACGAGGCCGCCGTCAAGTCGTTCCCACAGGACCAGGAGAAGTACGAAGCCGACCTGGCTGCCTATGAGGAGCAGCTGAAAACCGCCGACGAGAAGGCACGCAAAAAGCTGAAAAAGCCCCGTGAGCCACGCGCACCGCGCCAACCCAGGCCCTTCAACATGGACGACGCCGGTCTCAACTACCGCATGATGAACGAGGCGGTTCATAAGGTGCTGGACAACCTGAAGGAGAATCATCCGGCCTACGATCCGGACGCCGGATACGAGCTCGCCGGCTTTGTCTGGTTCCAGGGATTCAACGACCAGTTCAACGAACACTTTAAGGCCAACTACAAGGACAACATGGTTGCCTTCATCAAGGAGATCCGCCGCGAATACAAGACGCCTCAGATGCCCTTCGTCATTGGCGTCCTCGGGACCGGCCAGACCAAAGAAAAGGTGGATGACAACGCGGTTTCGGTCGCGCAGCGTGAAGCTGCTGCCGTGCCGGAATTCAATGGCAACGTCGTGGCGGTCGAAAGCTATACCGAATACGCTCTTGATTCGCTGCAGGTCTTTAATGCCGGTTGGCCGAAAAACTATTATGTGTGGAACACAGTTGGCAGCGATCGCCCTTATCATTACCTGGGCAGCGGCAAGTTCTTCGTTCGACTAGGCGATTCCTTCGCAACGTCGATGGCCGAGCTGATCGAGAAGCAAGAGTAGCGCGGTGTTGCCCGCAGCAAACGAGAGTCTCAGTGAAACAGAACAATTCTCCGGCCCCTCTGATTCTCAGACACACACTCCTAACCCGGCGTAGCCGGAACGGAATCAGCCGGCACGCGCTAGCGTGCGGCTCCAGCGCAACGAAACCGGGGCTATCGCCCATCGGCTGATTTTCTGACCGTTTTGCGCAGGATTTCACTGATAAGAGACTAGAGTAGACCCATGGAACTCAAACGACTAAAGCCAGACTATCGTCTACGTCAGTTGTTTAATTCCGCGTTGTCGATTGCACTTCTTCTGGTGACATTGACAGCCGATGTCGCCGGACAAGACGCTTCCGCCCCGATCGCGTTTGAGACGCAAGCCGGGCGTTTCGTGACAGAATTTTGCGTTGACTGCCACGGGCCGGATAATCAGGAAGGCGAACTGCGTTTTGATTCCCTCGGACATGACATGTCGGACGACGAGACGGCTCGAACGTGGAATCGAATTTTCGCTCAGGTGCAGTTTGGGGAGATGCCGCCTGAAAACAGCACTCAGCCGAAGACGTCCGCTAAGTCTGAATTTCTCAAACAGGTTGAAGCCGAACTGACGCGGTTTGGCCGGGGCTTCGGGCTGGACAAGAAATTGCTACTTCCGCAGTTCGGAAATTACGTCGATCACACGACGCTGTTCGACGGAAGCGTGAAAGAGATGCCGTACACGCCGTCACGATTGTGGCGGCAGCGACCGATCATTTACGACGCGATCTGGGGCAACGCTTATGGGCGAGCGCCGTGGTACAGCGTCAAAATTGGTGGCACGGGCAACCATCTCATCACGCGTGGCCCTCACAAGGGAAAGCTGATGGCGACTCGGTATTTCGCCGACCAGAAGTACGCCAACCCGTTTTTCGAATTCGTGCATCACGCATCAGGATTTACTGACTACGCCTCGATTGTCGCGGACCAGTCTTCGCTGGAAGCGCTGCTCGTCAATGCGGAGACGATGGCTCGGATTCTGACCGTCGGCCAGAAGGTGCGGATCGTCACGCAGGTGAAGAACAAAGGAAGCCGAACCGGCAACAACGAAGCCATGTTTGTCGGAGGAGTGACAACTTCCGCAAACGAATACCGCGGGCGAGTCCCCGTGATCTTTCAGAAGATCGTGCAAACCGACGGGACAGTGCCTCGTGCAGACTTCAACAAAGCTCTGGATGTTGCCTTCAAATTGTTCCTGCGGCGGCCGGCTGGCGATGACGAATACGAAAGCTATTGGAACAACGTTTTCCAGAAGAACTCTGAACTTGGGAACAAGATGGCGCTGCAGGCCGTTCTGATTTACGTCACGCTGACGCCGGAATTCGTTTATCGTATGGAGTTGGGTCTGGGCGACGCTGACGAGCATGCTCGCAGGTTTCTCTCACCGCACGAATTGACTTATGCGATTCACTACGCGTTTCAAAACAAGCCGGCATTCGGCGTGGACGAGATCGAAACCGTCGACGTCTACACAAAGAACAGCGAAACGCCTGTTAAACGCACGATGTCGACGCCAAGACCCGCCTGGGCGGCCGGACACAGTTCCCTGGTCGTCGAAATGAAAGAGGGAAAACTGAAGACGCGTGCTGACGTTGAACGGGTTGTGAGAAGGCTTCTGGATGTTCGACAGAACGGCTGGGTGACCACTCACAATCGCACCTATCTCTCGACTCCCAACCCACGCATTCTGCAATTCTTCCGCGAGTTCTTCGGCTATTACAAAGCGGATGAAGTTTTCAAGGACGTTGACAAATTCACGAAACGCGACGGCTTTAAGCAATTCGTTCAGGGCAGTGCTTCAAAACTGGCATACGACACCGATAGCCTGATTCGGCACATCCTGCTGGAAGACAAACACGTACTCTACGAATTGTTGACCACAGACAAGGTCGTGTCGGCGTATTGGAATGGGGCGAACGACGCCCAGCAGATTCAGCGTGCTCGAGGCAAAGAGAATTATCGGCAAACGCACCTTGTGCAGAGCTACAATCTCGACCCGTTCGAGCACGAGTACGACAGGGACAAGAGCAGCGACAAGCTGGTCCGCCAGAACGGCAAAGTGTTTCGGGCACCAAAGGACCAGCGTTGTGGGATTCTGACACAGCCAAGCTGGCTGATTGCTCACAGCGGAAACTTTGACAACGACCCGGTGCGTCGCGGAAAGTGGATTCGCGAAAAACTGCTTGCCGGCATCGTGATGGACGTGCCGATCAATGTTGATGCTCAGATTCCCGACGACGAACACAAAACGCTCCGCGAACGATTCAGTGTCGTTCACGATGCCGAATGCTGGCGGTGCCACAAAAAGATGAATCCGCTGGGGATGCCATTCGAAGCGTTCAATCACGTCGGAAGATGGCGGGCAACGGAACAGGACAAAGCCGTCGACACAACGGGCGCGATCACGCATACGGGAGACGCATCGCTCGATCAGGATGTCGGCAACGTGCGGGAGATGATGGAACAGCTGGCGAAATCCGACCTTGTTCGACAGAGCTTCATTCGCCACGTCTTTCGATACTGGATGGGACGCAACGAACTGTTGAGCGACTCCCGAACGCTCATTGCGATGGACACTGCTTACGTCGAAAGTGAAGGCAGTTTCAAAGAACTCCTCGTTTCTCTGCTGACGTCAGACTCTTTTCTGTACAGAAAATAATTCCAATGAAATCAACTGATCGCCGAACGATGTTGAAGAGCGTCTCGCTTGGTGCCGGAGCTGTGGCACTCTCGCCGTTCCTGCGACACCTGGAAGCCACTGAACAGCAGCAGGCTCCAAAGCGGTTCGTCTTCGTCGTGAAGAGCAGCGGCCTTCAGGGAGACTATCTCAACCCTGAAGGACTCGAACATCGAGGCGATAAAATCGTCGACGAATCGCTCGCTGGTCGAAAACTCTCCGACAGCATGAAGTCGCTGGAACCGTTCAAAGATAAACTGACAATCATCCAGGGCCTGAGCGGGAAGATGACACTTTCCGGTCACAGCGCGCATTACGGCGCACTCGGCGGTTACAAAGCGGCGGCACATGCACCGCCGCTGCACGCCACCATTGACGGACATCTTTCCGAGAAGCTGCCATCCGTCTTTAACCATGTCGGTTTCAAGATGGGCGAAGGCAGCCAGGGCGTCACGTTTCCTGCGATCTCGGCGAAAGGCAAGGGGCAGCAACTTCCTTTCCAGCAAAACCCGATGGCGGCCTTTGAAAATCTGTTCGGAAGCATTCTTGAAGGCGGCGATCTGAAAAAGAAGTACACGCTAACCGGAAACGTTCTGGATGCGATGTCGGCCGATATCACGAAGTTGCAGAAGAGCCTGCCTGGCACGGAACAGGAAAAACTGGACCATTATCTGAACGGCTTCGAAGCTCTGAGGGACCGCCGATTAAAGTTGGTCTCGATGCAAAACATCCTGAGGGAGAACGCTCCCGAGCTCGACGACAAATACACGTCGCGATTCAAGACACACCACCTTGAAGCTCACTTCGATATGGCATCTGCCGCGTTGATATCCGGGCTGACCAATGTCGTCACCGTGCATGCCGATGGCCTCGATTCGGTCTACTCGGGAATCGGCATCGGCAACAACGTGCACGCGATTGGTCACGGAGCCGGCTATGCAACGTTTTCCGCTCAGGACTGCCGCAACGCGATTCGCACGTTTCACATCGATCTGATCGCCATGATGGCCGCTAAGCTGAAAGCCGTTCCCGAAGGAGACGGAACGATGCTCGACAACACAATCATCGTTTACACCAGCGACAACGCCGCAAAACACCATTCGATCGGCGCTGACTGGCCGATGGTTGTATTGGGCAACATGGGCGGCAAGCTCAAGTCGAAGGGACGATACCTGGCGTATCCGCAATACGGCCGGCCGGATCACAAACACACGATCTGCAACTGGTTCACAACACTGTGCCATCTTGCCGGAATTCCGCAGGACCTGTTCGGGCAACCGGACATGGCACTGGGTAAAGCGAAAGATCAGTCTGGTCCTTTGAACGAGTTGCTGGCATGAAATTGACACACCAAGCCCCAATCGCACGCACACTGCTGATTGCTGTTCTGGTTGGCGGCCTGTTTCCAGGCGGTGCGTTTCCACAGCAATCGAAGCCGGACCAGCCCTTAAGTGTGGCAGAAGCTCAGGCGATTCTGTCGAAAATCGGCACAGAACTTACCGATGCGGATCTGGCGAGAATATGCACGGCACAAGAATTGACCGAACTTGATCTGTCGTTCTGCAACCAGATCACCAGCAAAGGCGTGTCCAGCGTTGCCAAACTTCAAGAGCTGACATCGCTGAGCATTATCCGCTGCCCCCGAGTCACGATTGACGGAATTCGAGCGATTTCAGATCTGCCAGTGCTCGCCCGACTGGATATCAGCCAGACGCGAATTCCGTTACCAGCGGTCTACAGCGAACTCACAAAGCTGCCGTCGCTTACCCGGTTGGAAGTTCGAGACATTCGCGGATTCAAGAGTGACGGTCTGCAATCGCTGCCAAACCTGAAGCACCTGGACATCTCCAATTCTACCGGTGGAATCAAGGACGCTGACCTCGCACCACTGGCGACACTGACATCACTGACATATCTGAATCTGAATGGCAGCAGACAGTGGAGTGCCAACAAAGGCCTCACAGACAAAGGGTTGAAACATATCGAAGGTCTGACGTCGCTGGAGTTCCTTGGACTGTTCGGGCACTTCAACCTCACAGCGAAGGGATACAATCCGCTGTTCAAGAACTTAAGGAAGCTGAAGACTCTCGAAATGGGATTCAACTGGCCGCTCAAAGGCCGCGACATCCAGCTTCCAACGACGCTCGAAGAACTGGACATGATGGAGTCGTTTCAACTCACAGATGCGGCCGTCGTCAATCTCGATTTCAAGGGCAAGCAGCGTCTAAGAACGCTCAATCTGTTCTATTGCCTGGAACTTACTGACAAGAGCCTTGAAGCATTACGCGACTTGCCAGATCTGCAGTCCCTGAATATCGGTTGCATCGCCGCATTGACAGACGATGGATTAGAGAATCTTCACGGCAATACAGGGCTCGAATTTCTAAACTTGTGCGACAACGACAACTTCACCGACCGAGGCCTATCGCACCTGAAGCAAATGCACTCGCTGAGGGAACTTCATCTATGGAGCACGCCAAATCTGCAAGGTGAAGGACTGGCAGTGTTAAGCGAAATGCCACAGCTGAATACACTCAATCTCGCGGACTGCGCCGAACTCTCCGACATTGCTCTGCAGTACGTCGGCAGCAGGACAACGCTCGCAGAACTCTATCTCGACAATTGCACAAAGATCACCGACGCCGGAGTGGCCCAACTGTCGGATTTGACGAATCTGCGCGAGCTGACATTGAACGGCTGCCTTCAATTGACTGACCAGTCCCTGAGTACTTTCGAGCATCTGCAATCACTTGAGTACCTTGTCATCGAAAATTGCCCCGGCCTCACGCAGAGTAGGATCACAGCACTGGAACGTGCTCTTCCGCAATGCCACATCATTCGAGACTGATCTCAACGCAATCGACACCAGAGTGTGAACGACAGTCAAACAGCCAGGGACGCGTTTCTGTAAAGAATGGCAAGCCAGTAACCAGCTTGCCATTTTCTCGGCAAGGCAGCGAAACGATCTCCATCAGCATCGTTTCGTATGCGATCAACTTTCTGCGTCCTTCACGCGGCAGAAAAGAATCGACGGCGTCCAATGCTCAAAATCATATGACATACGCCCTTACAAACCGCATGAAGTGATCGAATACCGACGAACGGGGCCCGTGCTTGAATGCGATAGTTTAGATAAGGAACCGGTCAATCGCCCCGGTCTGGTCCAGACGGTTGCGTTGCATGGTCAGGTCCAGGTCACCGTAGTGCTCGATCGGGTTGCCATAGGCGTTGAGAAGAGTCGTGTACCAATTGCTCAGTGTCTTGTGGCCTTTGGTGCCATGGAACGGCAAGCGTATATAACGGCCGGCGATGTCGAGCCTGGAGTTCTTGCCCGTCATGATTACCATCGGCGCCTCGGTGTCAGGACTATGATGGCCGGCACCGGTTTCGGGCATGTAGATGATCGTCGTATTGTCGAACATCGTGCCGTTGCCTTCGGGAATAGCGTTGAGCTTAGTCACTAGCGTTTTGACCTGCTTCATGTGATGGGTCTTGATGGCATTCCTCATGTTTGCGGCATCGGCAATTTGACCGCCATGCCCGATCTGGTGAATACTCGTCTTCTGGTTGTTCTCGGGCAGCGAGGTAATGTCGGTGCCCAGATCGTCAATGGTGTACGTGACGACGTTGGTCAGCCCCGACGCCATCGCACCGACGATGATATCGGTGAAGGCAGCCTGTTTCTGTGGGAGTGTTGCATCCTCGCCTCCGCCCGCGTGAATGGGATCAATTGCGGGCAGATTTTTCTTGACCCTGTCACCGAGTGACTCGACCTTGGTGTTGCGGTCCCGGACCGACTGTAGCGAGTCAACCTGATCGCTGATCTTCAGACGTTCATCACCGTTCAGTCCCTGAAGTCGGCGATTTTCCTGTTCGTGCAAATAGTCAAACAGAGCGATGTCGGAAGCAACCTCGTCTGTGTTTGTGACGGACTTGAATAATTCCTGGTAGGCGGTCATTGGGTCGGCGTAACAGTAGTTGCGCTGCTTTGTTGCGGGTGCGGAATAGCCTGAGACGATCCCGGTCCTGTGGTCACGCCCGTGGGGGACCGCCAGCGACATTTCGACATGACCGAATGGAGAGGGAAAAAGTTTGGCCAGTTCGAAGTCGATGGTTGCACGCTTGATGTTGCTGAGGATGTCACGCCCGGCTTTATACGCACCCATGCAACCGGAGTACGAGTAGTGCCCGCCACCGCTGACCGACATCGACATGCCGTGCAGGATGGCCATGTTCTCCTTGTACCCGTCAAGCGTTTTCAGCCAGACGGGCAGTTCATGCCTGGCCAGATCCACATCGAAGGCCCGCTTTTCATCGTGCTGCTTCAGCTCCTGGGACGAGAAGGAAGGCAGCCCGAACTGGTTGGTCAGGTTGCCATTGGATTTACGAATGAAGACGAATCGGTGCAGGTTGCCACCCTTGGCATTCGCTGGTGCGCCCAGGACATGGTTGAACGAAGGCGTAAACGCCAGGCTGGCAGTCCCCAACGCAGTGGTCTTCAAAAGTTCTCGTCGGTTGATCAGCATCGGCTATTCCCTGGCGTTACTTTTGCGGTAGATAAAAGAATCAGAGCATAGCAGCGAAACGATCACCTCGTCGAAGCTGCCGTTGCTATTGACGTACGCTTTGTCTGCGTCCATCAAAGTCCTGGAGTCCGAAAGCGTTTCGTTGCGGCCCAGGAAGTAACGAAAGGCATGGCGAATGATTGACTGCCGGACTTTGTCAGAAGTCGCAAGGCGATCGATCAGGTCAAACGCATCCTCGACGTTACCGTCCAGCATTGAGTCACCCGTCCCATCCAGAACTCCGCGAGGGTTTACCGGCAATGTCTTGTAAACCGGTAGCGAAGCGCCAAATTCATTGGTCTCGCCCCGCCTGGCCTCTGTGATCAGATTTTCCGGGTGCTCGAGTTTTTCCTCAGTTCGGAAACGACCGAAGTCGTCGTAGGTCTCGAATGGAAAGCCAAGTGGGTCCATTTTCTGATGGCAACGCCAACAGTACACATCCCCTGTCCGATTTTCCATTCGTTGCCGTAGTGTCTTGTGATGATCCGGTGGGATTACCGCGTCAACGGTGATCGGGACATCCGGGATGGTCCCGGCCAACAGTTTCTCGCGGATCCACTTGCCGCGGTGGATCGGATCCGTCTCCAGGTTCTGCGAGTGGGCAATCAGCCACGCGGGGTGAGTGAGCAGGCCTTTGCGATTGGGGATGTTGGCCGGTTGGTGTGTCGGGTAGTCCCACGTTTTCCAGTCAATATTCCAGTACGAGGTGACCTGTTCCCCACGCATCTGCTGGCCGGTGCGACCGAGCACGTTGCCGCCGTGCCAGAAGCCCATCGACATCTTCATATAAGGCATTCCGTTGCTTTGGCCGTTGCTGAAATGAAGTTTCAGTGCCGGCATCAGTCTCTTTAGCGTGGTCAGCAGCGCTTTATTGTCACCGCCGCGTGTCTTGCGAAATTCCCAGATCGTCAGCAGGAACTCCTTATGAGGGACGATGTCTTCTGGCTTCCAGTTCTCCCAGTCGAGTTTCCTGAAGTACTCGAAGACTTTTTTCAGTTGATTTGATCCCGCCTCTATCGCCTCGTTGTCGCCCGAGTGGTAAATGTAAAATCTGTCAGTCGTGAGCAGCTCTTCAAAAACATGTTCATCATTTTCAAGGATGTGCTCGACAAGCATGTCCGCCTCGTCAATCAGGCGGCTGACGGCCTGCTCGTGACGTCCCGCACCGAAACGTGAGTCGTCTTTGAACACTTCCTGAGCTTTTGGGTACCCGAAAAACTCTCGAAAGAAGCGCAGCTTTCGGATCGGCTGGTTCGTGGTGCTCGCGTTCAGATTCGCCGCCTGTACATTTTCGTCGACGATGTACCACTGGTCGCGGCGTTTCAGGATACGGCGAACTTCACGTTCATAATTCCCGCGAGAATTCAGCCGGTCCTCTTCTACTGCCTTGACGAGTTCTTCATCAGGGCTCGCATCAGTCAACGCATAGGACAGAGCATAGCTGGCATTGCGTGGCGACATCATCCGCCGGCCGTGTTGGTCCGGCTTGCCCTGTCCAAACTCATTGCGATAGGCAAACTCCGTGCTCAGGAGCAGTGACTCAATCAGCTTCCCGATGGCCTTTTGACGATCGAGCCTGGCCATGTGCAGTTTGAACTGCTCTCTATTTTCGGTGACCTCTGCATCCGTGGGCTTCCGCTCAAAAATTTTCGCATACAACTCGATGATCATCTGCGTGATCAGCGTTTCATCGGTACCATCCGCGGCTTCTCGCAAAGCCTTGAACGTCAAATTCCAGTCGTCAAGGCATTTGTCGATGATCTGCTGGTGCGTGTTGCCCCGCTCGCGGTGCTTATTGATCGTCTCGGTTATTATCGCCATCTCGCTATCGTTGAGCGGGAAGTACTGTGGCGGACCAAAACTGCCTTTTTGGATGTAACTGTAGAGCCGGTTCATGTCCCACGTGTCATAGAACAGTTTCATGGTGGTGACGCGGTTCTGGATGCGGTAGTCGGTCACCCCTTCTCTGTACCAGTCTCGTTCACTTTGCAGAATGATGCTGTCAAACTCAGCACGATTTGTGTTGCTGTAGGGGGCCCAGACGGGATTGCCTTTGAGATCCAGTTCACTTTTGTCCGTGATTTCGTCGACCTTGTAGGCAGTGCTTTTGTAGGTTGCGATACCCTGCAGGATGGCCTGAATATCTTCCTTGTTAAAACGGTCCAGAAATTCAAGGTTCTCGTGTCGCTTCTGGATACCGTTTGTCGAGTGCTTCGGAGGTCCAGGATACGGAATCTCTTTTCGAATCAGCTTTGGCAGGAGGTCCTTGTGCTGGTTCCCATAAATTTCCTTGAGCAGACGCTGCATGAAGGAATAGGTTCTCAAGAACTTTTCACGCGAGCGGAGCGTCTCACGGTGATCCAGTTCCGTCTTCATCAGGTTATACATGGCCGGGTAGTGCGTCTTCATCGTCGCCTCGGTCGACATATGTCCCGCGACCCGTTTGGCGTTACCGACCATTGTTAGCAGGTGACCGGTCGTCAGTCGTTTGTGGACGCTGTAGCGAACACCAACATTGCCGGGCAGCAGGTACGGGTTGGTAATCGTTCTGCGGAATTTGTTTCCACGCTCCGTTTTGGGACTCCAGTGGACGCCGCTATCACCTTGCACCTGCTGTGAGTTTCCGTAGATCGTCCGCGTGGGCTGGTAATCGAGCAAACGATTGATTGTTTCGTTGAAGATGAACTCGCTGATCAACCATCGGCGGTCCGCTGTGTAGGCTGGCACATCGGCGTACTCGCCCGAAAACAGGTCCTCGTGGTCAACGACGTTGCCGTATTCGAACCGCTGCAGCTTTTCAGCAAGTGCCTTCGCCGCCTTGCCGTTCAGTTGGCTCTTCAGCCATTGCAACAGGATCTTGCGTTCAGCATCATTCGGCTGCCTGGCTTCTTCGGGAGGCATCTCGGTCAGGTGGACGACATCCTGCACTTTACGGAACAACGATTGTCGATCGACCGCATCGATCGAGTCCAGCGAGTCCAGCTGCACCTTGCCTTCCTGCTTGCTGGGGCCATGGCACATTACGCAATAGGTGCTCAGCACCCGCGTTGCCTGCCCCTTCAACTCGGTCGGGTTCGGTTCAGTATTGACCGCCCTCTCCGTTGCAGGTGTGGTCTGTGCAACCAATTGCAAGGGACCAAGGGACCAAGGGACCATGACGCCGCTCAGGACCGCGGCAAAAATTGTCCACTTCATGTCAGCTCTAATTCATGTCAGCTCTAACAAAATTGTGTTTTCTGATTTCCAATACCGACTCCGAATGTCGGCATTGGTACACAATCAGTTCAGGCGATGTAGAAAGAGACGGATAGCGTTTCAGAATCCTTTTGAATTCTCATGTTAATTCAGATAGACCTGATCGCCAATGCCACCACATTCAGGAACCGAATCCTGAAGATACCAACGATCGCGAATTACTTACCGGTTTTTCCATTCAAGCTGCTGTTCGTTGCTCAGACACAGGACTTCCTGTCGGGTTTACCTCGCAGGGTGAAAAAACTCATCATTCCGTCAAGTACTGTGCTGATCAGGAATTGAGCAGCCGATGCAGCTTGGAATTCAGCCGAGATGACACTCGTCTGCTCTCAAGAGTGTGAAAACGCAGTCGACTCAGGCTCTCACGGATCTTCATCCAACATGAGGACCATGCACGGATCCGTCAGATGGCTGGCGTCTATCAGGAATCCGTCTTCGCAATCGGTAAGATTTACGACAGACCTGCTTCATCCACCTGGCATTGGGGCTCGGCGTGATCCCGAAACTCTGCACACGGCGTGTCGGGAATAGCGATCGTCGTCAGTTTGAACAGGGCCTTGCGACCAATGGCCTGTCCTTTTCACAGCCAGCAGTCGTCGCTGGTTATCGTCGAGGAGCAATCGCTTGCGACCGGACTGCGCTCTGGGCAATCTGGCCCCCGGAGAATTTGCTCAATCTGGCCAGGCAACTACGGACTGATTCTGATCACCAATTTTCACACAACCGATGGATTCAAAAATGGGTGCGGGTCAACCTGAAGGCCCCGATATCTGATGCTGGTACGGAAAATTGGGGACGCTGCCTCTTTATTGTAAGAAGCTTCCATTTAATCGAGGTCCAGATCGCCGGGCAGCCCCTTCGCGTATACTCTCACACGTCTGACTTTTGCCGGAGTGTAGAAATAGAAGCCGACATGATTCTGTGACTTTCCAACCAGCGAACTCTTCTCCCGCTCGACAAACACGGCCTTTCCGTCGACGAAACAACGCAGCTCTCCGCGGTCATTCTCGATCACAATCTTGTGCACATGTCCTGGTGTGATCTTTGCTTCCGAGCTGATGCGTATAGACTCGCCGCCACGAGTAAGCTGCGTTAGGGTGTTATATCTGCCGCCGAACTGAAAGAAGTATCCACCGGATTTCCATGGTTCGCGAACGTCTGCTTTGTACTCACAGTGCATGAAAGAACTCAGATCGCTGACTCTGGAGTTCGCCGGCGAGGTGGTCGCTGCTTCAAATTCGAGTCGCTGGAATCCCGCCCTGTTGTCAGCCGGAAAGCCCTCGGTCGAGATCAGTGTACCGCTGCCGCTGAGCGTGCCTTCAGCGACCGACCACTTGCCGTCGATAATCTTCCACTTGTCGCCCAGCTCTTTGCGGCCGAAGTCGTCCTGAAAGAGGAGATGCCACCCGGCGGTTCGGGCGTCGCGGAGTTTTGTGTTATCCGCTGGCGAGGTTTTGGCGTTCGACTCCCCGGCAGCTTTCCTCTTCCATGCGGCGATGGTCTTTGACTTCACCTTGTCCATGAAGTCGGGATGAAAAAGGCCGGCGCGGGCCATGCGTTCGCCAGGGCGCAGCGGCGGCCAGTAGACCGCCAACGGTTGTTTGATGCAGTTGGCTTCGATTTCACTCCACTTTGCCCTCGCCTGATCAGCGACGTCAGCGTCTTTCCCATCGGACTGCACCAGTGCCAAGCTGAGTTCGCGAAGTTCCGTTGTCAGATTCGTGTGATCGAGTCCAACCCGAAGAAACTCGACCCGCTGACGATACTTCGCCTCACGCGATTCCGCTGCGTTCTTCGCTGCCTGATCAAGCAGTCCGTAAGCCCGTTTGAAAAACGTTTCGTTATAGACTTCGACGTATCCATTCGACTCGCCCGGATAGTCATCCACCTTCCGATTCCGCGCTGTCTCCAACAATTTCCAATACTCTTTGATCTCGAGTGCCGCCGGGCCGAATCCACGTGTGTAGTAGTCATCCAGCACGGCTCGCCAATTCTGCGACGGATCCCACGTCATGCGAGCGAGCACGTAATACAACGGTCCCTGCGTCGCCCAGTTCTCCAGAATCGAATCAACGCTGATGCCGACACAGCCGTGACCCATCGCAAATTGAAAACTCTCCATCGTGCGTTCGATCGGTACGTCCGGCAGACCACTCTGCCAACCCGCTGGATTTCCAGTGTTCGGCCGCCAGACCTGCTGCTTCGTCAGCTTGCTCCAATCTGCGTAGTGCTTCGCATACGTCTTTCCTGCGAGGCAATCTTTGTCCGGCGTATCAACTTTCCAGAAGTTGTTGGCCACGTTCATTACGACCACATTGTCGTCCGGTTTCGTCTTCAGTGGAGCGGGCCTCGCGTTGCCATAAGCGTTAAGCGAGACGTAGTAGTCTTCATTGGGAAACCGCTTCCTGAGCAGCCGGGCGCAATCATTCCCAAACCGCACGTCGCGATCGGACAACGCCGGGCCACGCGCGAACTCGCCCGCCCAGTAGAAGGGCCGCAGGTCAGCATCCGGATGATCCCACGCTTTGCAGTTTTCGCAGACGCAGTGCCCCGTGCCATAACTGTCGTTTGGCGCCGTGTTGAAGATGGTCAGGTTGGGGTTGTGTTTGATCTGTGCTTCCACGTCCGCCAGCCATTGCTTCACGACATCCGGGTTGGACACACAAAGCTTCGTTAGCGTGGACGATGGATACCCACTGCGCGTACCGTCTGGCTGGAGTGCAAAATACTCCGGGTGCGTTTCACGAAACCGCTCCCACCAGTCCTTGAAAGAGTGACCGGGATGGACGTCCAGAGAATCCAGTTGAATCCGCTGTCGCCGCGCCCAGTCGCCGGACTGGCCATACGCGCTGTGCTTAAGCAGCACAGAAAACATCAGAACTTTGGAACGCGCCCGTAGCGGTGGGTGATATCGAAACTCGAACGCCTCAAGAGCGATCCGATCGCGTTTCTCAAAATCCTCACCCAACTCACCCGGCCAGAGCCAGCGCACCTCGAGATGATCATGGATGAAGGTATAAACTGCGTTCGCCGTTCCATATTCGCGCTGCACGCCATTGACCGTTTCACGTTTACCTTTCACGACGAGATGATCCGGATGCCAACTGTCGCGTCCCGTAATGACGAGGTGGTTTTCGTTGGCCTTGATGAGAAATTCCTCATGATGCTCGAAGTCGAAGTCCGTTTTCGGAAACAGTTTCTTCACTGTTGGCTGAAGACCAATCCAGACAGCGCGGTCGGGCCATTCCCGTGGCTCGCCAGCGATTATCGCAGGACGCGAACCGCTGATCTTCTCAACATAATCGGCCAGCACGGCAACCGCTTCACGAGTGAAAGGCGGCGAGTCTCTGGAAACGATGATGGGCGCCGCTTCGACGTTCACTATCTTATCCACAAGTACAAAGTGAGCGTTCGTCGCCAACTTTTGAGCGAAGGCCACGGATGTCAGCAGACTCAGCATCAGAGCAAGAAATCCAAACTTCATTGGTTTTGCTTTCATTTTGCACCGACTTGACGTTAGACCTGCGCGACTCGGTCTGCTCAGAGAACACCGGTCCGGTTCAGCAGCATCGTTCACTTTAATTGCTCACCCGAACCAGAATCACCCGGCATCAACATTATGAGCCTTCGAGCGTCGCTGTATGCTCACGATTCGGCGGACCAACAGCGTCACAATTAATTAAGGGCTAGTGACTGCTGGATTGCTGATGCGCGAGTACGGGCTTATCAGGCCGGAGTGCTCGCGGGCGCGGACGGTGTAATAGTACTGCCGTTCGGGATCAGGGAGTTTCGTGTCTGCGAACTGTAACTCGCTAAGGCTCCAGACACGAGCGCCACTCCAGTGCATAGCCGGTTCGCTGGATTCTTCTCCACGCTGGCATTGAAGAAATGTCGTTTCAGTCTTTCCGATGTATGTCACGACCTCAGGTTCGGCCATCGAATGATTGCCGGCAATCAATAGTCGTCCGCTCATGGGAAAACCTGTGGTGGATTCGACGGTCAGTATCGTGATCTTCGCATCGATGTGCTCTCCGGTGAGGATCGTGTCAATCACCGGAACAACGCCGACTTCCTCAAACACACCCGTGCGGTCAAGCTTGACGCCCTGCAGGTTCGGACGTGGCGAAGGCACACTACGCATAATGACGTATTCCTTCGTCTCTGTGTAATGCATCGCGGGTTGCCATGTCAGTAGTGGCCCTTCGGCGCGGTTATTGGCAAGGTGCGGCTGGCGAGGCGCTTCCGGCTGCGCGACAACCGCGAGATACATGTCGCCTTTCTTCTTGTCCGGCGAGTCCTTGTCAGAGATGAACAGCAGCTTGGTGCCATCCGGGCTCCAGTGAACCGTCGGATGGGTGATATGCCCCGACTCCCAGGAGGCGTGGTGATAACAAAGTACGCGCAACGGCACCGAGCCGTCCGGAGACACGATCACCACCGCGCCGGGATAACTGTGTCCGGCGTTATCGGCGGCAACGAAGCGTCCATCCGGACTGATCGCGGGATGACTTCCCAGCCATGTCAGTTCTTTGGTGACATCGCGCCGTAAACCAGTTTCGACGTTGTAGAGCCCCGCGGAACACTCACCGAGCCATTTCGACGGATCGCCACCTTTAGGATCACAGATCAGCATGTGCTTGCCGTCGGGAGTGAAGTATTCGTGCCCGCCCTCGCCGATCAGTTGAGCGCCGGAACCATCCGGCTGTACCACATACTGCTGCCGCGAGGACTTCATCCGGCGAATATCCATGCGTCCCGGAATCCAGCCGATGCGGCCGTGTTTCGTCTCGCCCGTGAAGTCGAAGAAGCCCGTGCCGTCCATATTCACGAACGACGACATCACGACATCCTGCTTGTCGCCATCGGGCTGTTTGATAATCCGAGTAAATAGCACGCTTTCGCCATCCGGGCTGACACCCATCTTGTTCATCTGCGACTCGAATGGACCAGCAATGCGACGTGACCCGAACGTGTTGACGTCGATCACTTGCAACTCATATTTGTCGTTCACCGAAGGCGTGCAAACGATTTCTCTGCCGGAACGAGACCACACGCCATACACAGCAGGCTCCTTCCGGTCAGTGACGCGAATGATCTTCGATCCGTCCGCCGCCATGAGGAACAGATGCCATGCTCCCGTCCGCTTAGACCGAAACAGAATCTGCGAACCATCCGGAGACCACGGATCCTTGATGCGATCCGTAATGATCTCGACCTCAGGATCCGTCGTCAGTCGCCAGACTTCTGTGCGGGTGACTTTGTCACGGTAGTCACTGCGTTCTGATTTCCACTCGCGGTCATCGTTACCAGCGAAGCACGGACAGAGACTCGGCAACAAAAGCGATAGCGTCAGTATGTATTTCATGGGTTTCAGTATTTCTTTAGCTACGCTCGCCAGAGCGTAAATTCCCGCCGTCTGGCGACGGCGTACGGACATGGCCAAGCAGTACAGTAGACCAAACACTCACTCCCGGACCGGCGGCATTCTTTCTGCGAATTCCGCACCAGTGCGTTTCAGTTCTGCGATGGCCGCTGACCGGAAGTCGCCCAGCGTTTCGGAAGAGTCCGCATGCGTTGCGAGGTTCTTCAACTCTTCAGGGTCGGACTTCAAGTCGTACAGTTCTTCCAGCTCGCCTTTGATCAACGGCCGGACGTACTTGTATTGGCCTTTACGCAGCATCACGTACCACGGGATCGGTCCGTGGAATATGTCATCGCCGCTTGGCAGCACATCCGTGTCCGAGCCGTACTTGCGACCTGTTGCAGCCAGCAGCACGGGATGCGACCACTCAGCCTGTGGATCCTTCAGCAAGGGCGACAGGTCATGGCCGTGCATTTCCCACGGATGTTCAATCCCGGCGAAGCTGAAAATCGTGGGAACAAGATCGACGCCGCCCACGGGCGAGGGACAGACACGCCCTTGTGGGACTCGTCCCGGCATGCTGACGATCAGCGGCGATCGGATGTTGGCATCGTACGCGGCGACCTTGTGCCGAAAGCCATGTTGTCCCCATGCGAAGCCCTGATCCGACGTGAAAATGACGAGCGTGTTTTCAAGCTGGCCGGTTTCCTCAAGTGTCGTCATGAGTCGGGCCACGCCTTCATCAATCGCTTTGACTGCCTGATGATACTGCTGGACCCACGAGGTGAGTGTGCGCCGGCGCGACATCGGAATGCCGTCCGGGCCTTTCGTCCAGAAGCCGATCTTCTGCATCCAGTCAGGCTTGCCCGGCCGAGGCGGGAAGACATCCGCGGGTGTCGGCACTTCAATGTCGGCATAGTCCTTGAGATGCCGATCCGCCGGGGTGTAAGGGCTGTGGACGGCTCCGTAGCAGAGCCATAGATACCACGGTTTTACCTGATCGCGACCGTTCCCCTTCATAAAGTCGATCGCCCAGTCTGTGTACTGGTCGGTCGAGTACCGCTTCAGAACCTCAGTCCTACCACCGTGATAAGTGATCGGCTGGTCGTAGTAATAGTTCTGGTGATTGGTCGTGTGCTTAGGACGGTTCCAGACAATCTGGTAATCCCAGTCGCGGCCAAAGCCCGTATCGACGCCGGTATGCCACTTACCGATCTGAGCTGTGAAGTAACCATTCTTCCGAAACACCTTCGGCCAGAACGGACACTTCTCCGGATCGTAAGCGCTGCCCGGATACGGTCCTTCCATCCGCATCGACTCGACGCCGAACTGATGGTGTCCGGTCAGCAGAGTCGCCCGCGACGGCATGCACCATGTGCCGATATACGCCGACTCAAAACGCACACCCCTGGATGCCAGCCGGTCAATGTTCGGTGTCTTCGCCCACCGATACGCCTCGGGATAACAACTGATCGTCCGATGCGAATGGTCGTCGGTATAAATGAATAGAATATTAGGACGCTCTGCCGCAGACAAGAATTGCGATGCGACCATGAAAAGAAAAGTTGTCGCAAGTTTCATAATTATGGACTCACCTCTCGAACAATTCGATCGAGTGTTTCGAAGACTCGATCTTCAACAGTTTCGGTGAACGGTCCCGGGAACTTCGTGTAGATCATGTGCCCGCCACCTTCGTAGCCGCCCTCTTTCAGAACTCGAAGCGTCGGCAGGTAACCGAAGACGTCGTTCGAATAGCCTGCAACCCAGATGTCTGGACCGTCGTCGATGGAGTACTGCGTTTTAGCTCGCAACGAATAATCGACAACGCATTCGCCACCAATAGCGACAAGCAACAGATCGTTGCCAAACCGGATCGCCTGCACGGGCAGCCCGTACTTGCGCGACACTTTTCGTCCACCATTCAGTTCACCGAGGATGAAATTGGCTTTCCACCGTTCGTACTGATTGGTGGACTCAACCTGCTTCTCAAGAGTTTCCCGATCTGCATGCGGCTGGAATTCCAGCCGAGCTTTCGCGATTGCCGCACGGAGCGAACCTGTGACTTCGCGTTGGTGACCGCTGAGAACCGTTTCAACCGCATCTGCCAGTACCTGTCCGTAGTGATGCAGATATTCGACCTTGCGGCGAGGCTCTGGATTCTGGTCTCCGCCAGCGCCCATCACGAACATCGCAACGGCTTCAGGATGTTTCTCTTCGATGTATTGCTGAGCAAAGCCCGCGTAGTCTCCCGATGTCTGGTAGAACGACATCACCGTATTGTGGCAGGCATAACCAAACAGCACGGCCAACATACTGCCTTTGCTGTTCGTCACTTTCATCACGGGCACAGAGTGATCGACGGGCCCGTTCAGCTTGCCTTCGCTCCGCAACCGAGGCACATCGGCTGCCCGGTTTGTGCGTCGGTTAACAGCGAACGACGCTTTTCCCTGCGAGAAGCTCAGCCCGGCGGGGACCTGACGGGCAATCGCGTTGCCCACAAGGTCCACAAGTTGGGCCTCAAGTCGTCTGACATACCCATGCATCTTCCCAGCGTACTCAGCCGGAATGTTGTGCAGCGATTCACGATACAACCGGAGTTCCGGTCCGCAATGGGTGTGCGAGCAATTCAGCAGGAGATGTGATGCGGGTAGTTTGTACTTGTCGAGGACCCGCCGTCTAACGGCCTCACCCAGTTCATGAGTAATCACCAGCAGGTCAGTCGTGACGATCACCACACGCGTGCCGTCCGCATCGTCGATGGCAATTGCTTTCGCGTACAGATCCTGAAGAGTTCCCTCCGACGGTCGCGTGCGGTTCGCATAACCGCCCATCCAATAGGGGCCATCAGGCGTAATCTTTGTTCGGGCCACCCCGGCTCGCCACGCTGGTTCAGCGGCCATGCCGTTTACATTAGCGACGAAGAGCAACAACATGCAGGCGGTCGCGAGAAATCGTTCCAGATCGCGGTTGTTAAACATTGGCAATTCTGTCTTGTAGCAGGACTCGTGAAAGCTCCGCAGTTTCCCCGAAGTCTCACGACTTCGGTTACAATCATTTTTCGACTATCGCTCGCCACGATTCCCAGTCACGGGCCATCGCCGTCACGCGCTCAGGGAAATCTGCGGCGAGGTTGTTAGTTTCGCTGCGGTCGGTGTTCAAATCGTACAGTTCCCACTGCCTCTCGCTGGCTCCCCAGACAAGCTTCCAGTCGCCCTGCCGGATAGCACGATTTCCGAACAGTTCCCAACTCAATGACTCGTGCTCGTCGCGTTTCTGTCCTCGGAAAACCTGCAAGAGACTCTTACCCTCGACAGGAAGAATCTCGTTTCCGTTGAATTCGCGTGGATACTCACTTCCCGCCAGTTCGAGCAGCGTTGGCATGAAGTCAATAATGTGGCCGACCTGATGCGTGTTTGAGCCGCGAGCGATCTTGCCCGGCCAGCGGACGATCATCGGTGTGGCGATGCCACCTTCGTAACACCACGTCTTGAACTGGCGGAACGGTGCGTTCTGCGCCCAGCCCCAGCCCTTGCCGACGAATTCGTAACCGCGACTGTCGCCGACCGGGACGTCTTTGTTGTATTCCATGAAGCCTTTTTCCTGCCCAGGCCTGCCACTGGGCCATGACGCACAGCCGCCGTTGTCGGACAGGAACATTACCACGGTGTTGTCTGCGACATCGGCTTCGTCGAGTGCTGCGAGGACTCGCCCGACGCCGCGATCCATCCGGTCCACCATCGCGGCGTACGTTTCCATGCGGGCTTCTTCGCGCCGGCGTTCGGCGGTGGAAAGCTTATCCCAATCCGGCACGTCGTAGTCGTAGCGGTAATCGCCCTTCTTATCCTCTTCGGCCGAGAGTTTCGGCAACGAAGCAAACAGGCCCAGTTCGGCCTGCCTCTTGTGTCGTCGCTCGCGCATCGCGAGATAGCCGTCTGTATACTTCCCGCGATATCGCTCGATATCTTCGGTGAATGCATGCAGCGGAAAGTGCGGAGCTGTGTAACACAAATGCGAAAAAAACGGCTTATCTCCTTTGGCTAAGCGTTTGATCGTCGCGACGGCATGATCGGAAAACGCGTCGGTTGTGTAATAGCCCTCGGGGAATTCTGTAATTCGTTTGTCGTTGTGAGCGAACGGCCGAACTCGACCGCCGTTATAAAACACGGGATCCTGCTTGGCAGGATTGAAGAAATTGCAGCAACCGTCGAGCAACCCGTAGAACTCGCCGAAGCCCCTGTCGATTGGCCTCAGTGGCGGATCGCTTCCCAGATGCCACTTACCCGTCAACGACGTTGCGTAGCCGGCCCTCTCCATCGCCTCGCCCAGCGTGATCATGTTCGTCCTCAACCGGGGCCGCTTCGCCTGCCGAGGATATAAACCCGTCAGCAGCGCCGACCGAGTCGTGACACAAACGGCGCAGTTATAGAACTGGGTAAACCGCATCCCATCCGCGGCGAGTCGATCGAGATTAGGAGTCTGAATCTCACCGCCGTAACAACCGAGATCGGAGTAGCCCAGATCGTCGCACAGGATCATCAGCACATTGGGACGTTCAGCAGCTGATAGTTCGGCATTCAGGCAGAGAAGACAGAAGGGAAAGACAAGCAGTCTTTGAATCGATTCAGGAATAGACATAGCTCTCTCGCAATGAATGGCAAAGCGGCAGGCACAGGGCGTTGTTGATCCCGGTCTGTTTCTGACTCAGAGCCTGAACTGGTTGTACATTCAAGGCATGAATGTGTGCGATAGTACTCTAGTGAACAGCGCCAGCATTGTATTTATATCGTGTCGACTCAACAGTCCAAAACAATTCAAAGGTCATCCGGTTCGGGTCATGGGGCGTTGTTCGTTTTCACCAGAATCGCTGTGTCGCACAAGCCCTGGTCTGCTCCCTCTCCGCCGTAGCCGGGACCGGTGAACTTGAGGAACAGCCGCCTTCCCAACAGGAACCTTCAATCCCGCATCCCCGTGTCGCCCCCGGTCAACCGACCTCGCATCGATCACAAATAATTTCACAGACGCGCTGGCAGCAAAAATAAAGACGACAGACGCGCACAGTCCGTTTTGACCCGATCCAATAATCTACCTCATCACACTTCCCTTCTTTCAGCGCATATCAGCAGTACTCGCGAACGCTGAAGTCCTGAGACTTGCCATGCGTTTCACATGATACACAATCCGACCCATTACTGACGCAACCTGCCGCATCTTCGGACGCTTCCCTTAGCGCAATCGCAACATCAGAGATCGCCATGAAGAATCGCATCAAGTCCCCTAAGCTCGTCATCGTACTGTTGTTGGCGGCAAACACCGACTTGCTCGCACAGAGCGACGACTCCAAGTCATCCATTCCAGTTGAAGTGCAGACGCTCAGGCGTCAAGGCTACGGAGCCGCGAGCAAAGGTGGTGATGGTGGCCAGGTTGCCTGGGTGACCAACCTGAAAGACTCCGGTCCGGGTTCGTTGCGTGCTGCACTGAGGATCCAGGAGCCGCGTATCGTCAAATTCAAAGTCGGCGGAGTGATCGAACTGGAGAAGCCCCTTACTGTCGAGTTTGGGCGAGTCACGATCGATGGTCTTTCAGCGTCGGCGCAGGGCGGTATCACGGTGCAGGGCGGGTTTCACATTCGCGGTTGCGAAGATGTCATCGTGCGGCACATCCGCAGTCGCGGCGGATACGACACGTTGCTGATCCTGCACAGCCGGCGCGTGCTGATCGACCACGTCTCTACGGCCTGGGCGCTGGATGAAAACACCGACGTGTGGGACAGCCGCGACGTCACGCTGGCGTGGTGCATCGTCGCCGAAGGGGCTGTCGAAGGGCATCACGAAGGAATTCACTCCATGGGCAGCCTGCAAGCCGGCGGCACCGCCCGTGTGACGACTCACCACTGCCTCTTCACCGGCAACATTGATCGCAATCCCATCATCACCGGCCCGCAGGAAGAACCGAAGTATCCGCTGGACGACTATCGTTACGACGTCATCAACAATGTGATTTACAACTATTGGAACGCATCGAAGTTTGCGGGCTACGGGCGGGTCAACTTTGTCGGCAATTACTTCCGACCGGGCCCGGATTCCAGCCTCGGCAAGTGGGAGGTCAACATTCTTCCCAAGCACAAACGCTGGAACGATGTAAGCATGGAGCCGCACGTATTCTGTTCGGGCAATCTGGGGCCACACCGCCAGTCCGATGATCTGGACGAACTGTCCATGGTGATGATCTATGGCAAAGAGAACCGAAATTCGAAGACTGGGATCTACGGGGCCGAAGCCGAGCAGTTCATCGCCCGCAAACCGTTCAGCGGCCCAGAGGGCGCGATGCTCAAACCGCAATCGGCCGAGCAGGCATACCGACAGGTACTGGATCAGGTCGGAGCGTGGCCGCGGGATGAAGTTGATCAGCGGCTGATTCGCGAAGTGCGGGAGAAGCAGGGCAAGATCGGCCGCGTCGGCTTCCGCTGGCGTCAAATGTACGAAGAGTTTCAGAAACGGCAGAAGGCAAAGCAGCAGCGTTGATGTTCGTACAGAGAAAGGAGTGAGCTTGCGGACCGCATGCCACCGAGCCCGGCCTCTAATCAAACAAATCCAATACAATCCGCGTGATCGCGACATCCTCTTTATTAACGGAGTACGCAACAAAGAGCGAGTTCTTCCAGACCAGGGAACTTGGATACTGCCAGCCGTCGCGTTTCCCCTTGCCATTGAATCGCTGCGTCGTTGGTTCTGCACGGATGATCCACGCACGATCAAACAGCACCCCATCGTCGCTCAACGCGATCGTCAACAAACTGCGATTCATGCGGCCGGGGCCAGGATTGTTAATCACGTAGATCCTGCCGTCCGACAATCGACCCGTGCTGAAACGCGCCATCGAATCGGGAAAGTTCGTCTGTTGTGGAACACTCCATGTTTTGCCATTATCGCGACTGACACTCACGTACAGAAAGCCACTCTGGTTTCGGAACGGGCAGACAATCGTTCCATCCTTCCGGACAAAGGGACACGGTTCCGTGTAACCGAAAACCTTGAGACCATTGGGTTCCGCACCGGTCGGGTCAATCGCGGCCTGTTCCCAACCGTCGATTCCGTTGGCCGAGTCGCTATACAGCAGCCGCATTCTTGCCTGATGCGATTTCCAGATGTCTCCCGCATGTTCGCCGCCGAGAAACAATCGGCCATTCGAGAGCAGTCGCGGAGCTTCAATGTAGAAACCGGCCGCAACCTTTGTCGGCTGACTCCAGTTCACGCCGTCTCGCGAAGTGATTGCCCACACGGCGTTCTTCTTGTTGTGCAGATTGTGAGTCGGGTATTCGTGTGTCAGCGTGTAGTAGGCGACCAGCCTGTCATCATGCACGTGGAACCCGGCGGCGACGCAACTGCCGTAAACGCCCTCTGGCGGTTTGGCAAGAACCTCGGGCGACGACCATATATTGCCGTCGGCGCTCGACGAATACAGAACACGCTGATCCGGCCGATCCTCATGCGCGCGTCCATTCGACCACGAGCAATAAAGCCGATCCTTAAACATGATCAATCCCGGATGATGAGAAAACCGGAATCCGCTCTGTTCGGTCGCGTGATAAATCTCTTTGTGTTCGCCAGCAATCGCCGTTAGCCCCAACGATTTCGAGTTCGAGAGATCGAACAAGCCCTCAGCCGCGTGAAAAGGCGGTGCGGCGCTGGCGAACACTGGTAACAAAAGGACGAGTATGCTGGTGCTTATTTTCATCAATGCCTCACCAGAAACAATTGGCGTGTGCCGTCGTCTGCCAGACCTGGTACGAGGATCGTGTCGCTGGTGCGATTCCAGCGAGGTGCGGGGTCAATCCGTACCGTTCCGCCGCCGGCTTTTGTTGGGATGGGCGGCGATTCAAACGAGTGGCCGTCCGCAAAGCGATAGAACGTGTAGAAACAATTGTCGCCACGTTTGTGACTTCCCACATACCACTTAGCGTCCGGCGACAGGGCGTTGTCGTCAAGCGTGTCCGGAAAGACGCCTCGGTCGCCAATCGTCCCGGACCATTTGCCCGCAGAGACGTCCCAGAGATTGTATGCACCGGCGTGCTCTGGTTTTGACGATCCGAGGATCAGCTCGTTGTTCGCACTCCATTCTGGATGACCAGCGTAGGGAACTTTGCGCAGGCCCGTGCCGTCGCGGCGGATGACGCATGCCTGATCCGGTCGCTTGTTCTGCTTGCCGCGCACGAGGAAGAAGATCCACTGACCGTCGCGCGACCACATCGTGTGATGCACGTAGATCGGGTATTTGTCAGGATCGCCCAACCGGGCGCGATTCTTTTCGGTATCCAGAATCAAGTCCGAGAGCTGTGCGTAAGCAACCAACAGTTGCCGTTTGCCCGTTTTGATATCAATGCGAAACAACCCGTCTGAATCCGAATTCGCGGGACTCCCATCCGCCGTGTGATCGAAAGCGCCGGGATACGAAATCACTTCGCGCGAGCGTGTGATCTTTCCGTAATTGATTCCGGCAAACTCATCACGGGTCGGCGAGACTCCACCATTGGCGATCGACTCGTTGCCGAAACGGAACTCCCGCACGCGTCGTCGTTCTTTGATGTCGTAGAGCACGGAGAAGACAACGCCCGTTTCTGGATCCTTATCGTTAAACAGAAACCGAGACTCCGCCGCGCCCGGTATCCAGAACAGCATCGTACCCTGTTGCAGGTTCCACGCCAGAGTGCGATCTACAGCCTCGACACGAAACTTGTTGTGCGTATCAATCAGCACAATCCTGGCCGCATCGTCCGGCTTCGGCATGCGATCATGAAACTCTGCCCGCAAGCCAACGATATACTGTCCACTGGCATTCCACGGGATCGTCCCACCATGACCGACATATCCGAAAAAGTGATTCTTCGGACCATGCGTAATCTGCTGAACGGTCGCGGCCGATTCCGCATTTGCCGTGCACTCAGCAACGGGCAATACGATGCTGATAAAGCAGAGAACCCGGCAACTGTTGTTGGGAAGCACTATCATTCGAGCCCACTTTCTGAGTCCGGCCTTACACAAGCCAGCGTGTTGTTGTGTTCGGCGATCTCCGGCACTTTGTTGGCTGGATCAATTAGAAGCACATCACCCGGCTTCACAGCGTCGAATCGCAATGGTGTCACGCGCGGTATTGCGTCGTGGGGAGCTTCGATCCGCGGAATCAGCTTTGTGGCGACAACAGTTTCACCGCGCATCAGCACAACGCGAACGTCTCTCGCTGGTCTGTTCCCGATGTTGTGAATTCTCGCCGTGAGCGTGTCACCTTCCAGCCGCGTGTCAAGCGGCGACACCGCCAAATCAGCGAGGTTGCGGATGTCGTCGAGTTGCGCCAGTTGCTCGACTTCCACAACGGTCACTTGTCTCGGCGGTAGCTTGAGCGGAATCGCTGAATAGCGCTGTAGTTCTAACTGCTGATCAGCGTTCGTTTCGTTCAGCGAACCATCGTCGTCGTGATCCAAGCCCGTGCGAACTCGATACCGTCCGTGTTGCAGACGCCAGACTCGCATTCGACCCGTGAGATCACGATCCGCGAAATTGTAAATCGCGACTTTCAGCTTCTTCGGCCCCGCGTCCCAGACCAGTGCCGCGAAGTCTTCGCCTTGCAGGCTCTCGTAACTGACGGCTCCCAGATTCAGCCAGCGGTTGCGGTTCGGCGCATCGCCCAGATAGCACGACAGGGCCGTCGTCGCGTTGTAGGTGAGGACGCGGTCCGTCTTCTGTTCGGCGGCCGTGTTCATGTGTCGGTATCGCTGAAACCACGACAGCGAGTCACTCAGCCACTTATCCAATAACGCTCGGTTCTTGTTGACGAAGAAGCCCGCGTAGCCGCTACCACCTCCGGTATACTGTTTGCGGTGATGGGTGTGATACGGTTCCGGCCAGCGAACGAGCGCATGGATCGACCGACCGTACTGAGCAGGTGCGCCGCTGTAGCCACCGCCGTCGATGCCCATCTGATACGATCGCCGCCACCTGACATCGCCCGTCAGTTGATGTAAAGCAAGGAACTCATCCACCGGCGAGACGTTCGCTGACGCCGGCAGAGTTGATGTACGAACGAGCTTTCCCGTATCAATCTCCACCTTGTCCACAAACGCATTCGGAGCTTGATATCGCTGCCACGTTTCGCCCCATTGTGCAAACCGTTCTAACACGGCCGGGTTCCGGTTGTAGTCGGCCACGACATACATCGGATGCAACATCAGGCGAACCGGAGCCCAGTTCCATGTGCCGGGCGTGTTGCCAATCGCCGGATAACCGTTGCGGGCTTCGTCGATCCCGACCTTACGGTCACTCACGAAATGCAGCCGACCATCCTTCGTTTCCACCATCAACCGCGTCGCCGAACGAGCCGCCTGCATAACTCGTTCGAAGTGGACCGGATCGCCATAATTCCACCACGCATTCAGCGCCAGTTGATTCACGCCCTCTTCGTAAGCGTGCAGCGCATCCATCGAGCGCTTGTTGATTCCTTCTTCCAGATAGCGGTCCAGCAGAATTTCCGTCAGCTTATTACTGGCCAGCTTCAACTCGGCTCCCAGCGGTTCGCTTTCGATCATCGGCAGACACTGCCAGACCTGAAACATGTCGGTGTCGTCCTGAGGCCCGCCGCCGAGTTCGCCATTGGCCGTCATCCGATGGTGGAGCCACCACCGAGCAATGTGAGCCTGCTCGACCCAGTTGTCGCGAACAAGCACCGCCCAACGTGGTGCGTCCCGCTCTTTCGACAACACCGGCGTGGGATGTAGCTTCCGCCGATCGATGTTTTGATAGATCCAGTTGTGATACTGGACGATTAACGGATCGTCCGGCGCGAGCAATCGCGCGATCTCGGCCGTCTCCAGTACTTCCATGATCGCCATCTCATAGCGTTTAATCGTCGGATGACTGGCGATCTGCTCCCGTATCGGTTTGCCATCGACCAGATGCATCCACGGCCGCGGCTCACTCATCGCTGCGAACAATCCGCGAAGTAAAAACGTCCGCCACGCGACGGCTTCAGGCAGTGCTTTCGCCCGGGGAACAGAGTGCGCCGACAAACTGATCGACTCAAAAGTGATGGTGGATGCGGATTCAATCGACACGTCAAGCGACGGCTCCGGAACAAGCCGACCATCCAGTCTCGGCGGCGGATCCCACTTCGACATCGGCGGCAGATAGATCTGATCCGGAATATCAAGCGTAACCGAATACTCACCCGGTCCTGGGACTCGCAGATCAACAATCGCCGTCTTACGCCGAGCGTCCAGCACATCGCCCACTCGAACCGTCAACACCGCGTGTGATTCAGCCTTCGTAATTCGCAGTTTCAACGTGACGGCCGCGACGCCCTTCGTCCAATCCTTCCACGACGCACTCACTTCAACCGGAGTCACACACTTGCCGCGCGTCGCGATCTCCTGAGCATCGCCACTCAGCGTGCCGGATTCAACTCGAAACAGCGAAACCTGTTTCAACGCTCCGGTCTGCCCTTCGCTATAAAAAAATGAAAGCCGCCGAACGTTGGCCTGCTGTGCAATGGCCTTCCTCAAAGGAATTTCACAGAGCGGCTTCGCCTTCGGTTCGATCAGCGAATCGGAGTTTAAATAAACCTTGCCGCGCCAATCCCCTCGAACCTGCAAGACATCAAACCCGCGGTCCGGCAAAGTCAGATGCAGCCCGTTATTCCCATTAAACACGCGATAATTGACCGCCGGACTACCCGTTAATCCCGTCCACTCACCAACCACACCATTCGAGTACCGCGTATCCTCACGCCCATCAACCGGCCCATGCGTGGATCCACGAACCACACGGCAATCCGTCGGCAGAACGCTTCGAATGATCAACGACCGATCCGCCGATAACTCAATCGCACGAACGTCATCATCGCCTGAGGCGTTGACGGACTGAAAAACCAGCAGGGAAGTGAGTAGGACTGTGCATTTCACATTAATACCACCAATTCTCTGTATGTTGACAAACAGGACGACAGCACCGCTCGCACTCTGAGGTTTCCCGCCGTGCCAGCCGATTGCATGGGTGCCGTCGAACTCCGATCGTCAGCACGAGTTGCCTCTTAGTTAAGTTTCGGGTGTTACCTGTTGTCACGCGCAACTCGGAATCCTGTGTAACAGAATGCGTTGCTTGCTTCGCCGAACGTCTTTGAGGCACAGCGACTGGTCAAGGGGCCGGTGATCCATGCTCCACCGCGGGTGACACGCCAGTCCCCGTATTTGTGATTGGGGCTGTCCGCGGGGCCGCGAGGATCTGTGATGAGCGGCAGGGTGGACGGGTCGTCGTGGTTGATGTGAGCGCCGGTCAGCTCGCGGTAGTGCTCGGCATCGTACTTGTCCGAACACCATTCCCAGACGTTGCCGTGCGTGTCGAACAGACCCCATTTGTTCGGTTTCAGTTGCCCGACGGGCGCGGTGTAGACAAAGCCGTCGCCTTTGCCGTCTTCCAGATCGGCGATGCGCTGCCGCAGGGTCAGGCCGCGATGTGCCTTTTCCAGCGCGGCGTCGGCGACGTTGCCGTAGGCGTAAATTGTGCTCGCCGAGTTACCACCAAGGTAGCTGGTTGTGGCTCCGGCACGGGCGGCGTATTCCCATTCTGCCTCGGTCGGAAGACGGTGATTCGCGTGTTCTTTCTTGCTCAACCACTGACAGAAAGCGACGGCGTCTTTCCAGCTCACGCAGACAACAGGATGAGCGTCCGTTTGCGCGAATCCCGGATTTCGCCACGTGCAGTCCGGGTGATTGTCGAATCGCTCGACGCCGTCGTCTTCAACGTCCGGCAGAAACGCCAGTCCGCCGCGACCGCTGGATTCAGCGCTGGTCTTGTGGCCGGTTGCTTTGACGAATTCGCGAAACTGGCCGACTGTCACTTCCGTCGCCGCGATGGCAAATGCCCGGGTGAGTTTCACTCGATGCCGCGGCCGCGAGTCATGCGAGCCCACGCCGCCGGTCGTTAATGGATGGTTCTGTCGCAGGTGGTCGCCCTTGATTGACCCACGGACATACTCGCCGGGCTGAATCGCGATCATCCGCATGCCGAGCGAGTTGGTTTCCGGCGATGGCTTCTCAGCATTCGCCAGACCAACAGTCAGTCCTATTAGCGTGGTAGCGAAACTCGCCAAGAGTTTCGGTTGCGCGACTCGCCGAAAGTCTTTGCGACTTTCGCTACGTGCTGATGTAATCGCTGTTGCTCTTTCGTCGCTATCCATGAATCAGCTCCTTGATCGTCCCGGTGCTGTCGTGGAATGGCTGCGGAGTTGCGACGCCAATCTGGTTCATCATCGTAAGCCACAGATTGGCCAGCGGTGTGTTCTGTGGCAGGTCGAGATGCCCCTGATGTCGAATCCCCAGCCCCGCTCCGCCGCTGATCATGGTGGGGAGCAGATTGCGACTGTGCCCGATGCCCATACCGCTGCTGAATCCAAGGACGCAATCATCCAGCAGTCTTCTGTCGCCTTCCTGAATCGACTTCATGCGGTCGAGAAAATGTCCCCAGTGTCGCATGTAGATCGTGTCGGCCCGCGCGAGTTCGTCGAGGTTCTCGGCGTTGTTTCCGTGATGCGTCAGCGAGTGATAGTCCTTCGACAGCCCCCATTCCGGATACGAACCACCTTTCAGTTCGGTCCGCACGACGTAAGTCACGACTCGTGTTGAATCCGTCTGGAACGCCAGTGCGATCAGGTCATACATCAGTTTGGAAAACGTCTCGTACGAAAACTCGGCGTTGTCTGCTTCCGGGGGCACAGACGCGTCATAGTCACCGATGCCATCGAGTTTCGGATTTGGTTTCGCTTTGGTGGACCACTGCACCTGGCGCTCGAGTTCCTTCTCCAGCTCGCGCACCGAGTTGAAATACTGATCCAGCAGACGCCGATCAGACTTGCCGAGTTTCTTCTGCAACCGTCCGGCGTCATCGCGAACCAGATCGAGCACGCTCTGCCGCTGCCGGAACTCCGTACCCTGATTCGCTTTCTCGTCCTTCGTCGGCGGTCGAAAGAGCCGATTGAACAGCGTCTTCGGATCATTCTCCGCCGGCAGCGGAACGCCCTGTCGGTTCCAGCTCAACGTGGCCAGATCGGGACCGCCAAAACCCGTGCCGCGTTTGATCGACATCTGCAATGACGGAAACCGAGTGTCCCGACCAATGGCCTCGGCCGCGATCTGGTCAAAGGAAACACTCTGCTTCTTCTCACGAGCAATCCCGGTTGCGAACGAATAGGTCCCCTTATGTCCGCCGCCCTCGCGAAGATACGTCCCGGAAAGGACTGTGAACTCTCCGCGATGTTTTTCCAATGGTTCGAGAATTCGCGTGGTGGTGAAGTTGGAGCCGAAGTCTTTCGGGAAGAACTCTCGTACGTTCATCCCCATCCCGAAGTAGAACAGGCCGAGCCGCGGCGTGATCTGCGGTTCGGGAAGAGCAAACGCGGACGCAGGCATCATGGCTTCAAGATACGGCAGCGCCATTGCCGCACCCGTTCCACGCAGTAAAGCCCGGCGCGAGAGTTTTGATTTCTTATTCATTGCATTTTCTCCGTAGCTGGATTCGTGAGAATTCAGCTGGCTTATGAACTCTCACGAGTTGAGCTACTTTGTTTTGAATACCTGCGATTCCACCAGTGCCTGAACCGCACTTCGGAATGTGTCCCCGTTTTCATTCATCTTCTTGGCAACACGGTCAATCGTGCCACGATCGCGTACTTCAACGGGGCGGCCAAGTGCATACAGAAACAGCTTATCGGCAATCGCTCGCCGGAAGCGGTCGCTCTGTTCGAGCAACAATGCCTTGAACTCGGAGAAATCGGAGAAATCCCGGCCGTTGGGGAGTTTGCCACTGACGTCGATGAGAGGCGTGTTACTGCCACGGAAGTCCTCGCCGTTCTGACGATCGCGCCAGACGCCGGTAACGTCGAAGTTCTCCATCGCCAGACCGTAGCCGTCGATTCCGCGGTGACAACTGGCACACGCCTCGATCTGTTGATGCTGAATCAGACGCTGACGCACGGTGAGCCGTTCGCCTTCGATATTTGGTTCGACTTCACCTGCGTTGGGCGGCGGTGGGTCCGGGGGATCGTTGAACAGGACCTCACGCACGTAGACGCCCCGATTGACAGGCTTCGTGCGAATACCGTCGGAGCCTCGAAGATGGACTCCGGCCTGTCCCAGCAACCCGCCACGCGGCGAATCCTTCGGAAGCTCGACACGTCGAAATGCGAACCGGTGGTGGCGCCCGGTTTGTTTAATAGCAAGCCGCAGGCGACTGTGTGAGTCTAACGCATCGTCGCCGGACGCGGTCTCCTTCGGTTTGCCGTTAAACGATTCGATGTTCAGCCCGTAGAACTTCGCCAGCGGTTCGTTCACAACGACGAAATCGGAATCGATGAAGTTCAGCAAACTCAGATCGTTGCGAACGACCTCTTCGAAGAAGGCCAGCGGCTCGCGCGCCATGTACTCGCGAAGCTGTGGATCGTGCTCGCGATAGAACTGCGGATAAATCTTCTGATCCGGCTGAAAGTCGAGGAACTCATCAGTTTGCAACCACTGGGCAGCAAATCCATCAACCAGCGCCTGCGACTTCGAGTCGATCAGCATGCGTTCCACTTCGCCGCTCAACACCTTTGGATCGCTGAGTCGCCCGTCTTTGGCCAGCTTGAACAGCCGCTCGTCCGGCATGCTCGACCACAGAAAATACGACAACCGCGAGGCCAGTTCGTAACTGGTCAGGGTTCGTGATTCGTCATCCGGTGCAGGTTCGCTGAGATACAGAAAGCTCGGCGAAGTCAGTGTGTAAGTCAGCCCCAGTTTTACGGCGTCTTTGAATGGCAGGCCTCGGTCCAGTTCAGCGCCGATTAACTTCACAACTCGTGCAACTTCAACGTCCTCGACCGGCCGTCGAAATGCCTGCGGTAAAAACCGCGCAAACATCTCCCAGGCATAGTCGAGATTTTCGGCCGCATCTTTGCCTCTGAAGAACAGAGCCGTGTGGCTTTTCGGGGGCCATTGATCGTAGAGCGGGCCTTCAATTTCGATCCAGTCGATGTACAGCTTGCGGAAATGAGACGGCTCCAGCAGCCCCAGCCCCGGGCGTCGGCTGCCCGTCCAGCCCTCGGCTTTCTTGCGAGCCGCCAGCCGCAGTGCCGTGGCGTGGTCACCTTTCGTCGATGCGTCTTTCATCTTCTTGTCAAAGCTGAAGAAACCCGGCATGCCGACCGAGATGACCTTCTCCGGTCCCTTGATGTGTTTCAATTGCGACTGCTGAACTCCCTTCGCGCCGTTGACGATGCCGACCTTCATGTAAACACCACTGCTTTCCGCCAGCGACGTCATGGGCAGCGTTACCTCGTACACCTTCGGAGCGTCACGCGTCGCGGTGACGTCGACTTCCATTAAATAGCCCTGCTGGTCCTGCTGCCGCTCGACAAACATCCGAACGGGTTTGTCGCCATCGCCCCTGTCCGCCGAGGCCCGCACACGGACCGTGTAGAATCCCCTGACCGGAAACATCTGCTGCGTACCCGGGAACAGGAGACCGCGATGAGTTCTCGTATTCCCCACCAGCAACCGCACGTCGTGCTCGCCACAGACCGTTGTTCCGGAGCAGACGTACGAGAACCCGCTTCCTGATTTTCCCATGTCTTCCATCTCGAAGTGGCTGAGATGCGTCGGAAATTTCGGCGGACCCTCCACGATCACCAGCCCCGCCACTTTCTTCGCCGCTTCGTAGTAGTTGCCCAGCAAAGATGAATCGAGCATCAAGACCGTCGCGACCTTGTCGAAGCCATCGTATGCCGGATCGGGAGGCAGCAACTCGGCCGGATCGTCACCGGGCAGAAACCTGATCCCCAGCAGGTCGCGAATCGTGTTGGAAAACTCAACTCGATTCATCCGGCGTAGCGCGACTCTGCCGGCAGCGCCCGCCGTCCGTCTCTCTGCCGCGCGAAGCTCAGCCGCAATCCAGCGAGTAACGCTCCGCAATTTGTCCAACGGCAACTGCGGTTCATCTTTCGGCGGCATCTCGCCGAGGTTGAGATTATCCATCACCTCGACCCAGTGACCCGCCTGTTCCGCGGAATCAAAATCTGCTGTCAGCTTATCGACGCGAAAATCGCCACATGGCTTCTCTTCCTCGTGGCAGCGTGCGCAGTATTTCTTGAGGAGCGGCTGGAAGCTTGACGTAAATGTCTCGTCGGCGAACACCACTCCGACCCCGGCTGAAAACAACAACGTAGCTACGATTAAGGTCCGCTGACCTGCGTTATTTCGCTTCATCAGTTGATGCTTTCTGACAGGTAATGAACACGCTGTCATGACCGGCCGGAGTCTGAAGGGCTGACTGTTGCTGGTTTAACGCGACAGCCAGTCGACCGGGAATGCCGAAAAGCTGATTCGCTGGTAATTGCTACGTTCGTAAATGATACCGACCTGATTGTCGGGGAGTCTCGCCATGCACGAGTACGCTGTTGAGCCGATGGCGATCAGTTTTCCGTGTGGCCATGTACGCCCTTCGTCCAGACTCAGGCGCACACGGAGATTGGCGCGGCCAGGGCCGATCGGGTTGGCGAACAGCAGTCTGCTCGGCTCGTCGTTTGTGGCAAATGAGTAACGATAGAGACTCGCCTGACAGGGCGGTTCGGGCAGGGCTGGATCCATCGTTTCGGCACTCCACGATTCGCCGCCGTCGAAACTGCGTGCCACCAGCCGTTTGCCTGACTTCTTCGGAAAACCGCCGCGACCCCAGTGGTTTCGCATGTTGATGAGCAGGCCCGGTTTGCCTTGCTGGATGATCTCGGCGATCTGACATTCATTCGTGTAGTCGCCGAGTGTGCCACCGAGCTTCCATGTCTTCCCGTGGTCGTCACTGAGGATGACGTGCGAGTAACTTGGTTGGCGTTTGTTGAAGCTCCGGCGGAAGTTGGCCGGAAGCGAAAGGCGTCCCTTATACGGGCCGTGACGGAGCTGAATTCCAATACCGGGACCGAACGCATGATGCCCCCAGTCCGGGCCTTTGATCGAAGCAGTGATATCAATCGGCTTCGACCAGCTCCTGCCGCTGTCGTCGCTGCGGAACAGTACCAGAGTGCCCCCGGCTCGGGCACCACGTTCCGTCAAATAGTCGCGATTGGCCGCGAGCCAGATGACGCCCGTTTCTTCGTCGACGACCGCGGTCGGGTTGCCGTATTTGATGTGCGCGTCGCCGCCTTCTTCGTAAATTAACTGCTGCTTCAGCCACGTACTGCCGCCGTCTGTGCTGCGTTTCATCAACAGATCAATGTCACCGTCATCGTAGAGGTTGTTCTTGCGTGCCTCACAGAACACCAGCAGATCGCCGTTCGGAGCAGCGATGAATGAAGGAATTCGGTAGGCGAAGTAGCCATCCTTTCGACCGGCAAAGACGTCAATGCGTTCCGGCACGGATGCTCGCTCTTTCGCAAAGATCCAGAATCGTGGCGATTCTGAGCGTGGCGGCTCGACGACTTTGTGCTCGCCAGTTCCGAGCGAAAACCGGACGCGTTTCCACTCGCTGACACCTTCCCCCGTGGAACGCGAACCAAACACGAGAGGGTGCCCTTTGTCCCGGTGGTCGATGCGGGCTTTGAGGAGCAGATGACCGTCTACGAGCAGGTTGAGTACCTGCGTCTTTCCATCAAATACCAGCGTCCAGTCGTGAAACGCATCGGTGTCGTCGACTTTCACGGTTCCTTCCAGCGGCCCGTCGGAGCCTCGGTTGACTGACGCCAGAAGCTCGGAACCACGGCGGCCGAACTCCAGCCCGAATCGCAGCCGCTTCTCCGGTACGTCATTCTCGACGCAAACCTCTGTGGAAATTGCCCGCGTGGTTTGTCCCGTCTCCTGAGGAATGCGCAAAGTCCAGCCGTAAACAAAGCCGGATGATCTCGCCTCGGCACGCTGTTCCGGCGTCAAATCGAAATGGCAGTAAGCGTCCTCATGCTCGTCATCTGACTCTTGATCCACGATACGCAGGATGCCGGCATCAGAGGTGACCTCGGCGCGGTTCGGACGGTCGTTGGTAAGCAACCAGCCAGAATCGGCAAGCCCGCGTGCGGAGTCAAACTCGGCGACGGGGGGACCTGCAACAACAGCATGGCAAAGGACAATCGCGATGGAAAAAGACAAGAGCCAATTCTGAATACTGCAATTCATTTCAGTCCTCGGTCTTCTGTCGATCTGATGCCGATTGTGGCACGGCGGTCACTGCCGTGATTTATCGAGGGAGACCACCGAGCTACAGCCCCTTAATCCTGCTGTTTCGCATCCGGCGTGACTTTGAGTTGCCTGACAATGTCATGCACCTTCTTCACGATGCGTTCTTCGAGGTCCGGATGCCACGGTCGGCTGCGGGCTTCGTAGCCGCCTTCCAGCAGCACGCGTCGACTGGGGATGTAGCCGCTGTAGACGTTAGAGTAACCCGCCACCCAGATGGCCGGCCCTTCGGGACGCGACAGTTCGGACTTGAGACGCAGTGAGTAGTCCACGACGACTTCTGTCCCAAGTGCGATCAGGGTCACGTCGTCTCCGAAGCGGATCGCCTGCACGGGATACGCGAAGTCCGGACGATCCTTGACCGCAAACTTCAGATCGACCGTTTCCAGTGTAAACCGCAACGGTCCATTCACAGAACGCTGATGACGCAGGAGTCGCTGATTGACTTCGAGAGCTGCTTCCACAGCGGTGGCCAGCGTCCGCCCATGGTGCTTTGCATACTTTAATTCGCTGCGCGGGTACGGGTTCTGGTCCCCGCCACATCCCAGCATGAACAGAGCGGTCACACCCGGATGGTCGGCTTCCAGATACTCCTGAGCGTACCCCGCGTAGTCGCCGTACCACTTGAGGAAACCCATCGTCGTGTTGTGGCAGGCATACCCGAACACGACGGCCTGCAATTCTCCATCGGGATTACGAACACTCAGAACGGGCACCGAGTGATCGACGGGCCCGAACGGATTGGGGTGATTGACGACTCCCGTTGCCGACGGCGTGCGCCGGTTCATCGCAACACTCGCCCGCGCGACACTGTATGACAGGGTGGCTGGCTGCAGTCGGTCGATCGACTCGCCAACAACCCGAACAATCTTTTGCGTGAGCTGTTCGAAGTAATCCTTCGCGTCGTCGCGGCCATAGGCCGGACCACAATGCGTGTGTGACGCATTCATCAGCACGGCTTGAGGAGGCAGCTTATGCTTCTCGCCGAGCTGTTCTACGACGGCAGATCGCAACTCGGCCAGTACGCCAATCAGGTCGAGCGTAATGATCGCGACACGCTGTCCCTGCTGGTCTTCGAACGTGACGCACTTGGCGAAGAGGTCCTGCACGGTCCCGTCCGCTGGATCGGTCCGTCCGCCGTATCCGGCCATTCGCAGCGGCCGATCGGGGGTAATCACGATCGAAGCGGCCCCGACTTTCCATTGGGATGCTGGTTCCTGAACCTCGTCAGCGTGAAGCGTTTGAGCAGCAAATGCGATGACAATTGTGATGACAGCAGTGCATCTCATGTTGGAGTCAATCCTTGAAGTCGGTATTGAGTCATCGATCAGAAAAACAGTTCTCGGATCGGATGGGCAGTCTGCAGAGCAGGTTCCACCCCGTAAGCGACTGAGACCGTCTGATCGCTCGTCTCGGGCGCAGACTGATTCGAGCAAATACAGCCAGACACGCTGACTGTGACTGAAGCCGCAAAACCCGTCGATGTCCAGTGGCGGAATAACATTGTTGCCTCTCTAATCAATCTAAGTCAAAGTGAGTCGCGACGCACTTCGCGTCTCCAGCAGGATTGATGTCAACAGTCCTGGAAATCCAAGTAAGAATCCGGCACGTTCCTCAAAGCAAACAGCTGCGTCACACTGACATGAGCTCGAATTCGACTGAAGATAAAGATGGATCATGAATTCAGCTCGCCGCATTGACTGGCAACAGTTTTTTGACGACGTTTCCGGCGACATCGGTGATGCGGAAGTCTCGGCCCTGGAAGCGGTAGGTCAGTTTTTTGTGATTCAAACCGAACAGTCTCAGAATCGTGGCGTGCATGTCGTGAACGTGGACGGGTTCTTTCGCGACCCCCCAGCCGATTTCGTCCGTCTCGCCAATGACTTGTCCGCCCTGCACGCCGCCGCCCGCCAGCCACATGCTGAATGAATACGGGTGATGGTCGCGGCCGGTGACCGTCTTGAA
>Ga0315332_10000032_pt1 | contig 37717 bp, 51 predicted proteins | sample M110034915metaG_FD_203455 | JGI IMG/M metagenome (GOLD analysis project Ga0315332, IMG submission 203455) | Ammonia-oxidizing marine archaeal communities from Monterey Bay, California, United States - M1 100m 34915 | ecosystem: Environmental > Aquatic > Marine > Intertidal zone | place: USA...
ACAATATCGCTTATTTTAATTGTACAAAACTACAATCGGGACAAGATTATACGCTAAAAACAATTCAAACAAGGCAACCCTACACTAACGGGACGGAAACCGATATTATGGCTATGCTACCATTAGACCGCATGAGGGTATTGAACGAAAAAAAAGAAACCCGATTAATCAATGACGCTTGTTAGGCAGTATCACGAAGATCCGTATCACAGATCCTATAATTGGGAAAATCATTTATTCGACCTTACGCCCGTAGAAGAAGTATTAGGAATAAATTTCAAGCGAGAGGATAAATTCGCTCCATTAGGATACGGCAATATAAACGGGTCTAAGGCACGACAATGTTTACACCTAATGAATAGATGGGTAGAAGCATCGCCAAGCATGGAAGGAGTAGTTTCGGGTTCCGTTGTTGGCTCTCCTCAACATCCATTCATCTCGTCTATGTGTAAACACTTCAACAAACGATGCGTAATTTTTATTGGAGCAAAAAACTACTTGGAACACAATTATGCACGACACGCACATCGTCTTGGAGCAGAAATCCACGTATCCAAAATAGGCTACGCGAAGGCTCTGCAAAAATCATGTGAGCAATTCCAAAAAAAAGAGCAATTAAAAGGCAATGATTGGAAGATGCTTGAGCTAAACATTACCGTATTAGCAAAACATGGATTCCAAAAAATAGAAGCATTCCACAGAATAGGAGCAGAGCAGGTTCGTAATATACCCGATGACATTGAAACACTGATTGTCCCTTCGGGTAGTTGCAATAGTGTAGTTTCTATCTTGTATGGAATCTCACTGTATCCACCGAAAGGTTTGAAGAATATAATATTGATGGGGATCGGTAATAACGGATCTAAGAATCTTGGCTACATACCCGAAAGGCTAAAGGCGATTAGTCTACAGACAGGTCGATCAGTAAATCAATATTTCGACTATAGCGAATTGTCCAATAAAAATTTACTTGGAAGTTTTGTCGGCAAGCGAGGAGAGTATAAAGTTAGGCATTATGATCTTAATGGAACGGGTTATTGTAAATATGAAACTTTAATGCCGTTTACCTACGGAGATATTGTCTTTCACCCACGCTACGAAGGTAAAATAATGAATTATATACAAGAAAACATAAAAGAAATAAAAAAATATTGGAACAGAAAAACCCTATTTTGGATAGTGGGAGGGCAAGTTTCTGACACTCTTGCATAATTATTTTTAAAAAAAACAAAAAAAACACTTGTGTTCTGAAACGAAATGATTTATAATTAGTTTAAGTTTAAAAACACACCACTACTCTACAGGAGAAAAAAGATGACAGCTACTTCCGCAAACGCAACCACAGCAGAACAAAAAAAATACGCATTAGACGAATTATGGGACTCACGCGAACCTTCACTTAGCGGATCGTTTGCTGAGATGGTAGAAGAGTTTGACGCGATGCAAATAGCTTGTGGCGAAAAGAAAACATTTTTTCTGCGCCCAACCGAAATCCTCTCTAACGCATTAGGCTTGAAAGCTGATTTACGCGACCCACGAAACGGATTACAAGAATTGTTTACACCAAGTCAAAAAGGGAAATTGACAAGATTCTGTAAAAAATGGGCAAAACTCAACGAGCATTGGGGTAGTTATATAGCATACTACGATACTACTCCCGTCCGTCAAGAATTCTTAAGAGCGAAAGCAAGCTAACAACAACAAACGCAGGGAGAGGGGATTCGCCTCTCTCCCTCACACCACACAATAAGGAGAACATCATGATTGATTCAACGACAGTAAACATTAGCACAGAAAACCAACCACGCGAAGAGCTAATGGTTAGCGAACAAACATCCTCTGACATTTTAGAAAACAAGAATCATACGAGGGTAGGAGAGGCAGGTGGAGACATAGGCGATAGCACGATGATGGGCAAGAACGAGGTGACGTTTAGCGACCTTTCTCAAATCGCTGTCCCTGAGGACACTTCCTCTTACACGGCAGTTCCGCATCAAGATTTCGTGATGTCCATGTATAAGCACGCAGATAATTTACTCGCTCCCAAGGGATTCAAGTTTGAAGGCGAACGCTATGTAACGGACGGTGACGGTCAACGCCTATTTTTCGTTCATCACTACAAGAACGGAGACTCAGGCATGAACATGGCGATGGGTTGCAGAAACTCGTATGACAAGTCGATGAAGGCAGGGATCGCTTTCGGTTCGCGTGTTTTTGTATGCGACAATATGGTCATTACGGGTGACATTAATATTATGCGTTCGCATCGTGGCAACGCGATAGAATATCTGAACGAGCAAATCGTGCTGTCAATGTATAAGGCAAGCGATTCATGGGACGATACACGCAGGGATCGTGACGCTATGGCCTCTTACGCGATGGACGAAGATGATGGATTTGCATTGATGGGTCTACTGAAGTCTCATACACGCAGGGAGAAGGAATCTTCCAAGCGAATATTGACGAGTGAGAAGGAGTGGAAAGCGATAGAAGATTATTGGGTAGAACCACAGCACGAATACGAGGGGGGCAACCGAACCCTATGGGCATGGTATAACAGCTTCACCTTTCAGTTCCGTGATCTGAAGCCACACGAACAGCTACAGCGACATGCTTCGTTGCATAGGTTCGCCACATCCGCTCTTAATGGATTCAACGGTTCGGGTCGCGCTAAGGAATTGCTTGGTCAGTTGCGCGAAGCAGACCCTGCTAATTGGGCGCAAGATACCGCCAATGAATTAGAGACTAACTTGTCCACGGTATTAGGGCAATCAGCTTAAACGCCACAACGCATAACGGGAGAGGGGAAAATAGATACCCCTATCATACAGGACGGACACTATCGTCCCCTCTCTCGTTAAAAAAAGGGAGAAAATATTATGCCTCGTTTATCAATTTGGAGTTTTATCCTGTATAACGGAGGAGATTGGAAGGCTAATTGCACGAAATATCTACACAAGGCAATCGGACTAAGCTCTATTTCAACCACATCAGAATATGATGAATCCGCGCAAGAAACCAAACACTTCTTGACAGAATTAACAGCAGATTATCTTATCCTTGAAAAATTGGAAAATATTGGAATAACGACATTAGAGCAGATCAAACGGGCAGAGATGCACGTAGCCGAATACTCACATTACAGAGAAATAATTCTCAATAATATTAAACCTGAGTTTGGAGTTGACGCGAAATTCTCTGATGCCGTTATGGGAAAAATAACTGACTCCGTTATCACGATACTGCAAAATGCTATACGGGGATTAATCCCCATCAAAGCAGAGGGTGGCGTTTTCAAGGCCACCAAAATAATGGAGATGTATTTCATTTTTGAGGAAGGCACCGAAAGCAAACTTGAGCATTTCCGAGATAGGTTTAATTATTCTTCAATTTTTATACATTTTGATACAAGAAAACTTTTCAAGCGAAGAGACGTATTAGACAAGCTACGGGAACAAATGCCGTTACAGCAAAACATTTACGCCCATCAGAATAGCGCGAATCTGTTTTTACCCATCAAGAAACTTGTGGATATTTTTAATGTCTAAAAAAAAATAAAAAAAACACAAAAAAACACTTGTGTTCTGTTGCATATTGTTTTATAATTAGTTCAGGTTCAAAAACACACCACTACTTTACAGGAGATTCAAAATGAAACAATTCATCAAAACCTACTTCTTAAAGCAAGACGAAGAAACTCGCGAACAAATCATGCTGTCATGGGATCTTGATTATAACGACAATAATGTTGACGACATTGACATGGCTCGCTTGATGATGGCACACGATTATTCACTGCACACAGAAGGCTCAATCAGATACGCTTACGTAGGGACTCCTGACATAGTTAAAAATTGGGAAAGGTTTGTTAATAACGATCCTTCAGCAATGTATTTTAATAGCAAACTTGAAAGAGTTGCATAAAGCAATATCACACCACAACACCACAATGAATAGGAGAAACAAAGTGAATACCGATAAGATAGCAGAACTTGGCGCACGCTACATTGCCCACCGTTACCATGATGAGAAATTTGCCACCAAAGAAGAAGTAGTTAAGGCACTTGACAGTTTCCTCGTCAAATACGCCACAGGATCAACTACCGAAGAAGCAGAGATTGACTTAGGGTTCCTCGTTCATAAGGCTTGGGTTCGGGCATACGAAAAATACCGTGACTTCATAGGTCATATCGTCCTCTCGCCATTCGTAAAACGCAACGAAGAAGGGAAGGCATAAAATGACAGACTTAGAAATGGCTACCAAGATTCTCGTTGGGATGGTGTCGAACGCAACGGAACACGACATCAATATCAGGAAGCGTCGGATGGTCATAGACGCGTACGAATTTGTTGACCTGTTGAAAGCACAGGCGTCAGTAAGACGAGCGGACATGGACGATTTTATTAGCAAACAGAAGGGAGAATGAAAATGGATTGGGATAATATTATAGATCACGGAATGATATTAATATCAGTTGTGTTTCTTTTAGCCTACGCCTTATATTAGGCGTAAGCATGGAATCTTGGGGAAGGTTTCCATGTTAAACACCGTAGTTTGGGGGCTGATTTACATCACACTGTCGGATCGTCCAACAGTGGAGAACGGAACTTATACTGTTCAGGTTCAGGTTCCAATCTCAGGGGTTTTGTAGGTCAGCCCCCTATGCACACACCATAATCAACAGGGAGAAAAATGATGGAACAATCAGACAACAACAACGCACTCGACGAGCATTTCGATTACACAAGGGCAGAGCGGAGCCTTGAGGAGATTAGGAAATTACAGGAACAGAAAGATCAAATCGTCGAACACGCAAAAAGTGAAATTGAACGAATCAACCAATGGATGGAAAGAGAAACTAAGAAACGCAATAAAACACAACAATATCACAAACAAAACCTAACTGCATTCCTTGACCGAAAAGATCGGAAAACAATTAAGTTAATTAATGGAGTAATTAAATCTACAAAGGGCAGACAAAAAATAGAGATAATAGATGAAGAAATTATTGACAACAAATTTATGACCGAAACGATTTCACGGACACCTAACAAGAAATTGATCTTACAACACATACAGGAGTGCGGAGAGATACCCGATGGAACTGACATCATAGAAGGAGAAAAAACATATACCATACGCGCATACACCAAAAAAAGCGAGCCTGAGTTTTTCGCTGATACTGATGCCGATGAGGAGTTTCAAATCCCATCGGACGAAGAGCTTGCGCCAAAAATAACATAACGTCAAAATCAATTATGCAGGGGAATCAGTTTTTGCGCGTTTCTCATTTTGGCGCAAGGTGATTTCATATTTCACCTCTCCTACTGAAAACGACTACTACGCATACGTGATTAACGTCATTAATTTTGACAGCGGATTAAACGAGTGAACTCCGTTCCCGTCACTGTAAACTACAAAGAAAATAGAGCTTTGTTGGTAGCGTGTCTGTATAATTGGTTTTTTTTAATTTTTTTACCCTACAATATTAGTGGTTTTCATTTTTTTTTAAAAAACACAAAAAAACACTTGTGTTCTGTTTCGTTTCGTTTTATACTTAGTTCAGTTGTTAAAATACACCACTACTTTACGGGAGATTCAAAATGGCAAGTTTAATCAAAAACATCACGGCAAGCATCGAACACTGCGAACCAATAAAAGTTGAAGCCACCGAAGGCCACACATACGAGAGCTTGATGCGCTTCACTTCTTTCTCTGCCCCTCGCGAAGAATACACGCATAGAAGCAAGCATCACTACACCAATGTTGGACACGTCAGCGTTGATAGCTTGGAATTTAAAACCGCAAATGCCTTGGGGGCAGAGAAAGAAGTAAAGAATATTAACGAAGCATTGGTTGATTTGTGTAACAAAATATTCCGCGAATGCAATGGCGTTAGGTTAGAAAACGGAGACAATGTAGACTTCATCGCTAATGGACCTTGCCGTAGCTTGAGCGTAGGTGACATAATCAAGATAAGGTATTTCGTAGAAGGATACACAAGGGCAAGAACAAAGATCTTCGCAGTAGCCGATTTCGGTTGGGACGTTATAGAAGAAATCGACCCAAACCAAGACGGCTTTGACGAGATGTATTCCTTAGAAGATCCTACGGACGCGATGGAAAAAATGGGATACGAAGAATGCAACGCATGGTGGAGCAACAACGAAGATAAGGCCGTAGCAAGCCATAAGGCAGTAGCCAAAATAGAGATCTAAATCAGGGCAGGGAGGGAGCTTCGGTTCCTTCCCTGTTTTTTTTTAAAAAAAGACTTGTTTTTTGTTTTGAATTGTTTTATAATTAGTTCAGCTGTTAAAATACACCACTCACTTACAGGAGATTTAAAATGAACAATTACTCAAATTATTCAGGCGCATCAAATTGGGCATACTACAGAGGACGACCAAGCACCCCCGAATCACGCGCACGTAAAGAAGCAAAACGACGCAAAAACTTACGCACCTTAGTTTCGTTTATGCGACAGAATTTTTCTTCTGTTTTACGCGACCTTAAATTCGCTTCTAAGGACAACTCCTTTATTACAGATATCCGCAGTAAAATGATTAACAAGCCTCATTACTTTTTACCTGCAGGTTTAAGCGAAAAACAAATCAGCGCAATAACTCGTTGCGCAGAGGGACGTAGGAAGTATGAACAGAAATTAGAGCAGAGCGCACGTGACTTTACGGGCAAAATTCCAAGTGAGTTAGAGAACAGTCGCGTTACAGTAGAAGGCGAAATCCTTAGTATGAAAATGAAAGATACCGCTTACGGTGAAACTATGAAAATCATACTTAAATGTGGAGACGCTGAAAATGGCTTTTGGAAAATTTATGGAAGTATGCCGATCATTAAGGAAGAGGAAGAGCAATACGGCAACGAGAAACTTGCAGATGTCGGTGTCTCAATAAAATTTGACGCTAAAATTAAAATCAGCGACAATGACGAATCTTTCGGTTTCTTCTCACGCCCAACTAAAGGACAATTAGCTGTAGCTTAAAGTTTTTTTACGAGCTTTACGGGGAGAGGGTTTCGGCCTTCTCCCCTTTTTTGTTGCCGTTTCCGCAGGGACTCCTTCGTATCTATCAGAGATCAAGCCTAATGTATGCTGTCTTCCCGTCAACCTGTATAGGTTTTGCTTGTAGCTCGTTACGCCTTTATTGGCAGGGTATGATTCGGGTCTGAGTACTGTCGGTAAATATTTTTTCCTTGCTTCCCAAAATATTGAAAAGTCTACATTCTTAAAATACGGTGATGCTTCTGTTTTGACTAATCTGTCATACGCCATATCTGCGTAAACGTTTGGATACCTTCTACTTTTGCGGAACCACGACTTGAAATTGCATAATTGCGTTTCAAGAGTAAACCGACTAACCCATCGCTCTACCTCTGTCCCCTTGAAACGTTCTAACGCTTCTGCGTAAAGAGCTTCCATCTCTTCGCCAAGCATGTCCATAACGGGTGAAGTGTGCAATGTCTGACCTTTAACGTAAGAGGGATTAGATGAATGCTCGTCAAGGTCATCTCTGCCTAATAACTTAGCCATACCGCTTCTGTGTGACTTGCTTCCTCCGTGATCTTCCGCAAAAAACGAACTGCAATCTATATTCATACCTGCTATGAAAAGGTACTCAAGGTAGGAAAACGAACTTAGTCGTCCAAACGTGTAAAACTTCTCTCCCGTCTTACCTTCGTAAACTCTCTTCCAAATAGCGTCAAAGTTTTGGAACTTATCTCCGCAGTAGTGGCTTGTGAAGAATTCTTCTTGTGTTTTCCCTTTTAGGCATTTTCTGTAGTGCGCGATAGAATCGGCTATACTATTTCTGTAATGCCTTCTATCCATATCAATTATCAATACCTGCCAACGAACCTTACCGTTGCCTACAGGCTCAAAATACCATTCCTTGAATTTCTGTTCGTCAAAGCTCGCTACACTTGGAAACGCAGACATAATATAGTAGCTCATCGTTGGAGACTGCGTTAAACCGTTAAGAAAGCAAAACCAAAGCGAATCCTCTATGCTCCAATGTAGTTTTTCTTGAAGAAATGGTATATACGCATAAACGAACCCTGCCATAGAGCGATATTTCAAATGGAAAAAATAAGCATCCCAAAATATTTGCCTACGATTCTCAGGTAGCCTATAGTCTATCATTTCACTCTTCAATGAATAAAACTTTCAGTGATAGTTGCGCGTCTATCAATCTTTTGATTTGCATTTTCTTGAACGTTTTTTCTTCGTGATCTAACGGCTCCCAAGCGCAAACCGAAGTCAATGAATTAGACAATGCGTGAGCAAACATACTCACGTCCGAAGCATCCTCTTGCTGAATCTCAATCAATGCTCCCTCAGATGGTTCGCTGTTGGCTTCCATTATTTATAATATTTCCGTGACCTTATCCCTTAATTCAGTTGCTTCCTTTGCCAACTTTACTACCGCTTGCCCGAACGTTTCCATTTCTTCGGGTGATATTTGATTGTCAGCGTAAACCAACTCCCACTGTTCGCCTACATCCTTTAATTGCTCTATTACATCATTTAATTCCCCAAAGGCATCTTTCGCCTTGGTTATTGTTTTTGCCTTGGCGATAACTCCACCTACTCCACCAACCCCGATTGCCCCTGCGACTGCCGTTGCCCATCCAAAATCCATTATGATAACCTCCTTGGGGATATTTTTACCCCGTATGTATTAGTTTTCTTTTTGCTCCCTTTGCGCGTCACTCGCTCAAAATCTAACCAAACACCCCCTTGAGGGCGAGGGGATAATCCTTTTTCTGCCCACCATCCGTCGCCCGTGTATTCGTTTTTATACGTTGGGAGTTGTATGTGCCACTGAGTGTCCTGATAATCCTTTCCCCACGTGCTAATTCGCTCTCTACGGAGTTCCATGACCCAAGACTCATGAATGTGCCCACTGACCACGATATCAGCGTCAGGCAGGTAAACAGCTCGTCGTGAGGTCTGTATCGTGCCTTTGGTGACAGCACCGCCTCCTCCGCTTCCGTGAGTATAAGCAATTTTAGTTGTTGAGTCAGGAATTTCAGAGCTTTCTCTCATCATTGACGAATACAAAACCCAACCACTGTAAGGCATTTTGATGATTTTGTTTTTGGTTTTGTCGGCCAACCTGTCAATACAAAGCGAAATCAAATCAACCTCTGCAAATCGTAGTATTGAAGTTTCATGGTTTCCTGATGCCCAACCTGCAATATTTGCGGAAAATGGCTCTAAAAAGTTGACCGTATCCTCTACGAGAGCATTCAGGTAGTCGTTGCGTTGGTATTCTTTACGTGTTGCGCCTTTGCTCCCACGCGGATCACGTTTTCCTTGCATAGCGTCAAACCAATCACCGCAAAAAAATATGCTCGCGCCCTGATCTACAGCTTGTTGTAGATGAGAACGGAGCATATTTCTATTGCAATGCTCAGAATCAAAATGTTGATCAGAGCAGAGCAATAACGAGCCTTTGCTACCACTGAGCATTCTCTCCCTAATCCTGAGAGCTTTTGGCCCGACCTGTTCGTATTTATTTTTCAAGAGTTAGCTTTTCTTTTTTATTTTTGGCTTGGCTTTCTTCTTCTTTTTTTTCTTAAAGCCTTTACCGTAACCTTTTCCTCTTGGCATATTGGATCCCTTTCTAAAAATATTGAGGTGAGTTAAAACCCATGCTAACACTAAGCCTCTTCTGCCTCCTCCTTCTGTTGGTTGTCACCAATAATCTCATTACACGCACCTATCGCTCCTTGAACCCGTAGGATATTAGACCTTATCTCGTTTACCTTGGCATCAGCCTCGTTTAATTCCTCCACCAACTTTTCAAGCGTCGTATTATACTCATCGCGTTTCTGTTTTGCGTGTGGCTTGGTTCCGTCCGCTGTAGGAGTTTTACTTGCCATTTTTTTCCTCTCGTTTTGTAAGGGTTTTCCTGTTATATAACTTTTTGGTCTTATTATGTCAATCATCGCCTTGTCTGCTTGTAAATTTCAGCGAAGAAAATCGTGCAAAGCCACAGTACGGTAGAATGAACAGCCTGATGTTTCCAAAACTCTTCCCATTCATGTCCACCTATCCAATAACCCGAAATTGCACATATTTCATAGATTATTGTAACTGTTATACAAGCACCGCCACTCCACATCCCCGTAGCATTTGCCTCGTCTCTCGCTTTTTGGGATTTGGTTAATGTTACCGTCTTTTTCTTGAATCGGGACGCCTCTTGACGTGCGTCGTCTCTGTCATGTCTGTATTGTCGAGATACTATTTCTGTAGCTTTTTCCGTTTTGCGTAGGGATTCCACCTCTGCCACTGCACGTAAATACAGCTTTTGCATCTCATCTGTGCTTCTGATCTTGTTTATCGGTGGGTAATTCATCGCTCCTGTCCTCTGTTGTATCTCCGTGACCATTCGGGCCTTCATCCGCACGAAAAAAATCGTCGGAATCAAGTTTCGGTAGAGGACGTTCTATGTTTTGTGACGAGAGAGCGGAATTTTCAAGAGCGAGTTTTGTTCCCCCTGTAATTTTTCCGTCTCTGTATACGTAGAGGTAGAATACTGTTTTTGTTATACTGATACGAACTATTCTCGCAGGTCTGCCGTTCAGTAAAACTACATCATCTTCATCGTAATCGTTGCCGTAAAAAATCAGCAACCCTGTCGTTGCGTTTTCAATAACGCCTTTAAAGAAAAATAAAACAAATCCTACAAACAGCAACCATGAGTATTCGGCTATCAGAGACGTTAACCCACTCTGCTGACCAAATGTGTTCAGTGCCTCAACTGCCTGTTGCGTTTCCACGATCTATCCCCACGGAGCTATAGCAGATTGTGGGTAGTTTCTTCCCTTGACAATATCCTCTGCCATTTGCGCCCGTATAGTTTCATCGGCTACAAGTGCATCCGCTGATGCTGTAACGGAATCAGGCATCGTCAAATCAGCAAACGATGTCAAGTCATCAGCCGAAGCAATTTCGGCAGGGTCAGTTGTGCTAAATATCGCAGGTCGAGACGTTGTTGCGTTGTCCTCGTCGTCTGTCGCAATTATTTTACCGTGAACGCCAACAAGGTAATTATCATACTCGCTGTCGTCGCCTAATGTTACCTTCTGCACGATAACCTGATTATTCGTTTCGTACGTGTAATTAATAGCCATTTTTTCCCTTTCTTTTTACCACGGACAATCTTTTGTCATGGGTAAGGTTTTTATTTTATCCAAAATATTTTCGGCACTTGCCCTGCGACCCTCGTCATTAAATTTGCCCTCAATAATTTCGTATAGAAATGGGGGACATTCGGTCAGATCGTCAAACGGAACAAAATCATCGGGGTCTTTTTTGGTTGGGTCAATTTTTGAAACATCCTCCGCTGTAATAAGCCACTCAGTTTGGTTTTCCCCGTCCGATGTTGTGACCATGTATTCTAACTTTATAACGTAATCAGCAACTAAGCTATCATCCGATAGGTTTGCTTGCGGAAGCACTGTAACGCGGAACGGCTTATCTGCTAACGTATGTGTAATAGCCATTTCTTATCCTTATGTTGGTAGGCCAAATTCAGGCTGATAGTGATCGTAAATTTTTGCTCGTTCGGCATCGCTAAGTTCCTTGTTGAAATACATCACTACGGCAATATCCGCGAGGAATGGTAGTTGAACATCGGACACGCCCCACGACAGACAGCTTTGATTCGCAATAGAATTTTTTTGGCTATAATATCCCGTGCCAAAATTGTCCCAATTTGACGGCCACGCATAATCCCATGATCCCGTATTGTAGATACCGCCCGATCTCGCACCGTAATATTCTGATGTTGGATAACTACCGTGATACCAATCGCTCCCTGCCCCTCCGACCTTAGTGTTATTTTTATTCACCTTGATGTAACAGTGTTCGGTTCTTGGGACATTTCCCGTTCCACCAACTCCACCTCTATTCGCGATTGTGTACATATTGAACTTATTATTCCAATCGGTTACCGAATTGAAGTTGTAGTAATCCCCTGCCGTAGAAGATGCTTGCCACGCTCTCCCTGAGACATCGTAACCGCCATTTCTGTAATTACAGGCAGGGTAAGCGTTGGCTAACATATTAGCCGTTCCGTCTACCGTTCCCGATTGAGCCATAATGCCAAACCATGTGTAATTGTATGCGTTTGAACTTCCATCCACTCCACCGCCCCCTGCATATTTGTAGGTTAACAGTTGATAAAATTGGTTCGTTGCGTACGGTAACCGTTTGTGGAATCGCATGAAAAAAACGTAGGTTCCAATAGTCAGGTTGTCGTCTTGGTCTGTTCCCGAATTATTGAAATACCAAATCGACGTAGGGTCGCCGTAGATATGTCCGTTTGCAGGCATCATTGACGACCCCCCTGTTTGCGTGTCGCCATTAGAGGACACGTCAAAAGGCGAACCGTAACTTGAACTAAATCCACACGACTGAGGTGGCCGATAAACGACGCGATCCTTCGTATCGTTGTCGTCACCGCTCCAATTATTGCAATCCTCGTCTTTGATCATCGCTCTTGGATCGCAAATCCAACCGCCATTGAGGAACGTGTTCTGCGGAGAAACTGTGGACAGATTCATCACTTTTCGGTAAGAGGAGTGAGGAACAAGTTGGGGTGCCCAACTTGCGTAGCCGACATTAGGACATTGACCCGACGACGCGTCAAAACAATCGGTATTATTAAAATCCCAATAAAGGCGCAACCCATCCATACCGTCGATGCCTGTTTCCCCCCAATTTTTCCACTCGCTACCGTTCCATGTCCTCGCCTGTTTGTTATCGGCATGGCTATTGTAATAACTATGCCCTGCTCCTGTTGGTGTGGGATTAGTAGTACTGCTATTTAATTTTAGCTCGCCTTTTAACATTTGAAAATCTCCTTAACTATAAAGAGCAACCCACGCGCTTCCGTTGTAAATATACAAAATATTATCGTCCGTATCGTAGTGGAGCATCCCTGCTGTTGCTGTTGGAGCCGATGACGTTCCTGTTATTTTGACCTCGCCTTTTAACATTTACATTTTCCTTTTTTAAGATTTTTACGCATAAACCTGTTCGAGCAGGTCGTCAATTTGTTGTTGTTGTTCTTTTACTGCCTCAATCAATAGCCCAACGAGATTACCGTACGCCACCGATGCTAATCCGTCCTCCCCGTCAGGGACGGTCACTACTTCGGGAACAATTTTCTCAACCTCTTGAGCAATAACGCCAATGGAATCTTTGTTGTATTTTTTGAATGAGACTCCACGTAATCGTGTCACCTTGTCGATTGCGTTTGTAATCGTTTTTATATCTGTTTTAACTCGCTCGTCAGACGTGCTTTCGATGTCACCTGTTGCGGTTATGCCTCCCGTAAATGAGAACGTCGAACTACCATAAGTGAAACTATTGCCTGAGTGCCATACAGTTTTTGTTGCAGGTGATAAGCCTTCGACGTATGTCCATTGTAGGCCACTCGCCCCTGCTCCAATCCGTAGATCGGTTGAATCTTGTAGTTGAGCGATTTTGAAATAATGATTGGTTGAATCCCAAGACTCACTAACCTTATTAGTGCTACCTTCCATCCAATAGACAAGTGGATCATTCGATCCACCTAAGTAGACTTTGCTGTCGTGGGTAGACGTTACCCGTAACGCTCCCGTAGTCGATCCCGTAAGCGCGAGCACACTTGTGTTGTAGGTAAGATCAGAAGCTACGGTGATTTGAGTTGCACTGCTATACGTGAGTAGCCCCGAACCCGTTGAGCCTGAAAATGAGATAGATGACCCTGCACTGTCTGCGTACGCTTTGACCGACGCTGAAGTGGGGATAGTCGAATCGCTATTGCCAAACGATTCACCTGACGTAATCAATGTGGACGCATCAATCATGCCTGTTGTAATTATTGCGTTGCCCTGATGAGGGATTTCCTTAAATGCCGAAGAAACATAGAATTTTATCTTGTCATCAGATGCCAAATAAAAACCCGTAGACCTTCGGCTATTCCACAATATCGTATTTGAAAGTGATGTTGACGTAAGGTATCCATTTAGCGTCGTTGATCCCCCTGCCGTTGTAGACAACGCGACGCATGGGATTTCGCTTGCTCCTGTATAATTGATAAAATTATGTACATTTGTTGGAGTTGATTCTGCCGATGTATAAACCGCCTTTATTCCGTGAGCAAAATTTGCCGTATTGTCAGGATCGGTTAGTAATTGTGTCAACGTCCACCGATTCGCATCTGCAGAATTACGCGAAATATCCAACCTCGCCTTACTTGTCGTTTCGCCAACCGTCCACCGTTGCCCTAATGAACCGTATGTGTACGTATTTGTTGCCATACTCCCTCTTTTAGTTTCCTACGTATGAATAATTGCTATACGTATTTGTGTTTACAATTCGTCCATTTGGGAAAGTCGAGTAACCTGTAGGAGCATTGCCACCCTCAACTGAACCTTGCTGTTTGTAAGTGTGAGGCATTTCATGTAACCGAACCTTGACGAATGGATTGTCAGGTGTCATTGGCGTTAATCCCATTACGATAAACTTGTGTTTTAATAAAAATAGATTTGATCCACTTGAATGAGAAATCGCCTCTGTATTGTAATTGCCCCTTGAAACAACAATAGCCGTCCCTGACGGTACGCCCGTTACTACAAGAGCTTCGGGTTGACCTGTTCCTAACCCTAATAAAATGTCCGCAGGTGATGGTTTTATCATCAAAACATCGCCTATTGCAAAAAGGTTGGAATCCGATACGGTTATAGAGGTCGCTGATGTGTTTAAACTGTTGCCCGTATTCCCTTTTGCTATCGCTCGCAGTGACGGTTTCAGCATAGGGTGATCAAGTGCAACTACGTCACCAAGCTGAAGATTGCAGTGAGTATGGAATACTTCGATTTCTACTTCGTCTCTTGGCGTAGCAAACCAATCTACCAAATGTTCTACAAAAAGTTTTGCCGTTGCCGTATCACGAATCAGCTTCGACTTATAACTGCTGTCGCTTACATTGAATGCCGTCATTCTGTGAGGAGTTCGTCCGTTTAGTGTTGCTACTGTTTTGTAGTTTATTTGAGAAATAATAGAGTCACCGTTTACATTAGGGCCAATATAATAATTTATATTTGCCCCTGAACTGTTAACCACACTTCCTGATAATGGCTCTATTGTTATTTGAGTGTTACTGTCTACCGTTTTTACTTTGTAACTTATATCTCCCTCAATATAAACCATTTCCCCTACAACAATTCCATCCGAATTGAATGTTGCATTACTGTCTGTTAATATTCCTGTTCCTGACGAACCCCCTACCACCTCACCATCATTGCTCGTCACACGACTACGACCCGAAGCTATTTCAACAAGTTTGTATTGGTCTGAAGCAGGGTTTTTTTGATACGAAACCGAAACCTCGTTAATTGCTTCACTGATCGGTATCGGTTTAATACGAATAGAATAATCCCATTTAGATGGATCGCCTGTATCACCCCTAACAGGGCAATCCCAATCAGCAGATATTAGCGCATTCGGTGTCCGTGTTTTGTCCATAGCCGAAACGCTCCACCCTCCCTCCTCAGGGAATAGATGTAGCCCTGCTTGAAAACAAAAATCTTCAATCCATGTCGTATCAACCTGTTCTGTTAATGCAAAATCAAACTTCCAATCGGTTCTACTTGTAGCCGTTGCTGACCAACCGTTTTTGATGCTTGCTGTCGGCAAATTCAAACCAAACTTATGACGCATAATAGCCTGTAATATGTGGACAGGATTACGCAACAAAACACCGTTACCTGAAACAACACTACCGTCCCTGTATTGTGTCGCTGTGTCAGTAAACCCCTGCCCCTCTACAAAAACTTGAGGAGCATCATTTTGAAACGCTAACATATCTTCAAACACGACGATAAGTTCTATGTCGCCAATTATACAAGCATCCGCATCACTTGCTTGTGTTCCAACTATTTTTACGTTCAGTAAAGCGAAAGCCCAATCAGTGAAATCAGAAGCAGTGAGTGTAATGTCTTGAAAATCTCCTGATCCCGTTAGTGTTGTTGCTCCTCCAATAGCCGTAGTGTCATTGTATAAATTTAGCGTTCCCTGACCGTTAGACCTGTAGACGCGAAGCGTAACGCTTGACACTGCCCCAAGTTTCGGTACGGTTGACAGGTAAACCCACAAAGTGTCAGAACTTGTTAGCCTTACATTATTCCCCGTCTCACCGTTTGCCGTGTAATACCAATCGCTTTGGTCGTTACCTGATTTTGTTCGTGATGGGCGTAAAATTAACGAACGTAATGGAGAACTAACCCCAACCCTTGACTGTGAAACGCTTCCACCTGCAGGGATACTTGTATTTGCGCCTGTATTGCTTGGAGAATTTACTTTCGCAAATGCGTTGGCTTGTTCATACCACTGATACGTTGACCCTGTAGTCGATGAGTTGAATGGCCTTACGCCCTCTATTGCAAATTTGTCTACCATTAAAATCGGCATCAATGCGACATCGCTGTCCGATCTGTCGTGAGGGCCATCCTCAAGTTTGCCAAACGCAAGCGGAACAGGTTTCCCAAAATCATAAGCAAACGGATATTTTATAGGCTCTGACAGAAGCGACGGAAATGGTTGTATTTGATTACGCGAATTGTCTTTGATATTTATCGTCCAAACATTGTTCGCGTTTTGGTGCGTATCAACAACCCCCCGAAACAATTCTAATCGGTCATTGTAAACCTGAGAGCCATCAACAAAAACCATATAAAAACGAAATTCGTCATTCTGTATTAAATACGAATCAGTAAGGTCAGACAATAATTCTTCGTTGCGAACCCGTAATGTTGCACCTGCAACAGACGCAAGACCCCCTCGCGTACGCAAACTCGCCATACCTAAACCGACAGACCCCCTTTGTGGGAGCGAATCAGCGTAGGTGTAGGCAGTTCCACCATCATTGATAGTTATAGCCCTTGAGCCATACAAAACGTTAAGAGCGGAGCCTGTATATTGGTCTATTTCTGCCTCAACCAACCAAGCTACAGAAACCCCGTTGTCAAAACGGTTGTTATTTTGTTGTGTAGTCGTTGTTTTCATGTGTTATGTATACGCTAATTGTATGTCTACCTGCCAAGAGTCGTAGTCTGTCGATTTAGCATTCTCTAATCCACCCATATAATACGTGTTTGCCTGTGCCGTTCCTTCGTGGTCTGTGTAGGTGAATGGTAACTGTGTGCCTTTTACCGTTGTGTTGATAAATGTTTTTAAGGCGTTGTATTTCGCTTCAGACAAATACGACCAATGCAAAATAGGATTACTAATCGTTGTTGTGCTTCGCGTTATAGAAACCACACGACCCCCCATCGCTCTCGCCCTCTTTTGTATTAGGTTTTCGTTAACCTCTTCAGGGTGATCAGGCGCAGGTAGTGTTGCTGTCGTTGAACTGTAAGTGAATATTACGTCTGCCATATTTTTATCCTATCGCTCTATCGGCTATAGCGTCCTCTATTGCTGAAATTATTTGACCTTGTATCCCTGTTGCCGTGAAATCTATAAACTGACCCAAATCTACAACTACGGTATCAAATGAATTCGCAAAATCGTTAATTGCGTTGTTGTATATCGGTTGCGCTGTATTCATTGCTCCACGAACATTCTCAGGGTTAGCCGTATATTCTACAGAGCTTGGACTTTGCCCTATTCCATCGGTTCCACCTGCTCCACCTGTTCCACCTGTTCCACCTCCTCTACTTGCAAGGTCTGATGATCGTCCAATCCCTTCAATTTGAGCTTGGAAACGACTCATAACCTGTTGCTGTAGGTAAACATCACCCCCTGCCAACTTCATATCACGCTGTAAATCTGTTCGGGCTTGAATCGCTTCGCCTTGAAAGCGGAGCCTCGCAACTTTGCTTTCTGTTTCAGTTAGTGCTTTAGATGCTCTATTCGTTGAACGCAAACTGCTTGCAAGCCCGTCAAAAGCATCCATAGTAGATAACGCTTCCGTTCCCAACATAGTCATATCAAAATCTTGTCCAAAAAGATCGCGCCCTGTTTGGTGTATATTTGTAATCCCTGCGCCCTCTATTCGTGACATAGTACGGTTTCTTTGTTCTCCCCCTGTCATACTAAGTGTCTTAAAAAATACGTCTAATATTTGTCTTTCGATATATGCTTCTGCTTGTCCTACAGAGCTAAAGCCTAACGATTCATTTTGCATCAAGTCTGTAATCGTGCTTGGTTGCATTTGCTGAGAATAAATTTCTGTATACAAATCTCTGACAGGGGCAAGCATCGCTTCCACTTGACTTTCATATTGCGGAAGATTCGCGAGCCTAACCCCAAACGCTTGATCTGTCGCATCATTCGCAAGCCTTAACATTTCAACGCGAAATTTTGCTAAAGCATCTGTAGCAGAATCGATAGGACTTAATAAATTTGCCACGACATCACCTGCACGAATTATCCCTTGAAAAACTGCAAGTCCTTTTTCTATTGGATTACCCGAAGCAAAAGCAGTCACTAAATCTCCAAACGTACCGACAATCTTTCTAAGCCTTGGGTCAATCTCTCCTAAAACGCTTCCTAATTTATTGAAATTTATGCCCGTATCTAAAATTCTCTCAGAAAGACCTGCAGGTGCAAAATCTTCTAAGTTTAAATCTAATTCAGTAGAAAAAATGTCTCCGAAATTTTCTGCTACTTCCTCAACCGCAGGGACAGGAAGCGAATTGAGTATCTTTTTTCTTAAATTTGCTATCTCTTCGGGGCTAAGTTGCGTACCGAACTCTTCTTTTACAGCATCTGTCATATTATTAATTTGCTGTTGCGCGTGCGCGTCTATCCCTGTAGCCTCAAGCCCTGCATCAACGGCCAAAGTATTGTCAACTTTAGCTCCATATGTTACCTGTCCTACCGCAGGGTTGTAACTACCATCCTTCGCAATCGCATTATTTAAAATGTCGAAAACGTCGCCTGACAAGTTACCTGCGCGACTATCAAGTTTTGTTCCGTTACTTGTCAAACTCCCTGTAGGTGCGCCAACATTAGGGAATAACATTGCCCCTTCTTTAGGTGCGCCTTGCGGACCATACTTAGACCAATCAACATTGCCTTGCGCTTTTTTTATGTTATCCACCCAACTCGCAGACTTCCCATTTAGGGAATCTATGTTGTTTGCTATAACGAGTAAGGCTTCTGCAAATAAATTACTTGCACCGATTGCTTCGTCTAAGTCGCCTACTAAGTCCATAAGGCTATTGCCTAAAACAGTACTTGCTTGAGCTATTGTTGACTTCGTTTTACCGAACTCTTCTGCTGTAGCTTGTTCCATTTTCTGTAATGCGCCAATAACCTTGTCTGCTGTCAATTCACCTTCCGCACCCATAGCTTTTAATGCGCCTACTCCAACCCCTAAACCCGTTGCGATTGTCTCTGCAAGCATTGGAGTCTGTTCTAAAATACTGTTCAGCTCCTCTCCTCTTAACGCTCCTGCCGCGAATCCTTGCCCCAACTGCATAAGGGCTGCGTCTGCAGATTCGGCAGAGGCACCTGATAAGGCTACCGCCTGACTAATTGTTTCTGTTACAGCAAGAAGTTCTACTTGGCTTATGTTCAAGTCTTTCGTCGTTCTTGCAATTCTTGCATAAAGGTCTACAGTTGATTCCCATCCCACCCTACTTCTATTTGCTATTTGGAAAGTAGCAGTAGAGACCCTGTTTAATTCTTTTTGTGTGTTTGTAACAAGACGTAGACGATTGTCCATCCTGTTTACAGTGTCAGCTATTGTTAAAAATTGCCTACCCATTAAAGCAGTGGTTACAGCTACCGCACCAAACGCAACTTTTGCCCTCGTAAGGCTCCCTGTGAGTCTTTTAAACTTCCCACCTGTTTTTTCGGACTCATCGCCTGTCTTTTTAACTTCATCACCAAGCTCGTCAACTTCTCTCTGTGCCCTGTCAAAAGCATTAGCCATATCGCTCGTTGAACGCTTTAATTGGTCTAACGTTCTCGACATTTTTTTGACAGGCATACTAACATTGTCTTTAACTTCTATTTTCAATGTTCTTGTATCAGCTACCATTATTTTTTTGCCTTTGCTTTGGCTTGTCTTTGTTCCATTTTTTTATTCTGAAATTCAAGGTATACATTGTCTATGGATTTTATTATCAAAAACAGACGTTCGAATTCATCAAAGTCATCTATGCCGTAACGTATTGCATAACTGTTGATTGTGTCGAACGGTATCGGTAGAGGTACGCTTCCAAATCCCCCCGAAGCGTAGGGTCGAGAAGATGAGAGGATTTGAAATGCGTCTAATATCCACGCATTATCTGCGTAAGGTGTCGGTGCGTCATCAAGTGCTTTTTTTGTCCCTAATGTTTCTTGGCCTTTTTCTCTTTTACGCTTTAGGCGATCAAGATGTGGCCCCCATTCTAACTGCCACCTGATGACTTCTGTGAGTTTTTTGAGCTATCCTCAATTTCAGTTGCCCTAAAGTTAGTCAGATCATTGGCAACAAGCAAGACATCCTCACGGAAATCCTTTAGTTCATTTAATAATTTTTCTGCATTTTTAGAGCTATACTTAATAGGTTTACCGTCATACTCTATCCCCTCCCAATCAACTAACACTGTTTCGGCAATACATTTAGTTACAATATCCGTCTGTATTTCTTCGCTAATTGTTCCTCTATCCCTTGCGTGACGATGTGGTTTCATTAACGCTTGCGCCCTGCGTTGATAATTATTGTTTCCAACGCGAGCAATTTTCAGTTTTGCTCCGTCACCCCAATCTATCCACGCTCCGTTATCTTCTGCTTCTTCGTCCGTCTTGTATTTCTTAGCTAAATCCATTTTTACCTCGTATGTAAGGGTTGTAAGGGTTTTGTAAGGGTATTTCCCAAAAGTGAGTGAGGTGCGCCCCTACCTCGCACCCCACTCGCGGTTAACCGCCTATTTTCTGTAGGGACGGTTATTACGCTATAACTCTTGTCACTACTATAGTTTTTTCTACGCCCCCGACAGACGTCGCAGGTTCAGCAGAAAAATCAAATGATAGCATAATGTCTGTGTCTACTCCACCGTTTGTCGCAGGTTCAGCAGTCAACGCGCACGAAGGCATTTCAAAACAATACCTGTCGCTGTTTTGCATGTTGAGCGTAAATGCGATAGGCTGTTTGGTGAAATTCTGTAAATCAAGATCAAGGTCAGCATATGTAGAAGCATCAAGATACACAGAAAAACTACCTGTTACATCTACTGCGCCCTGTGGCATCCTTGTGGCTTTTAATGACCCCAACCCCTTCGCAGGTCTGTTAGGTGTGGAGATGTTAATTGACAAATCCATGACATCGTAAGATACCGTGGCATTGTTAATTATAAGCGATTCAAACCCGTCTACCTCTGACACGACATCCTGATCGTAGGCATCCGTGACCGAACCGCTTCCCTGTCCTCCTGACGCTTGATACCGATCCTTTGCGTCAAACGCAACATTACCCGTTATAATACCTGACGGAGTTTGGGACAAAGAAAACGAATTAACCCTCGCGCCTAACATTGCATGCCATTTGTTGGTCAGGTCTTGATATTGTTGCTGTAGGCCGTAGCTGTCGCTTGCTGTTCCGTTAGAAATTGATACTCCTTTAACGGTGACAGTATCACCTGCCGATTCGGTTGCCATTCCACCGTTATTACTAACAGTGAAACCTGCCCCCGAACCCGTTATAGTGGCAACGCGCTTCCAACCGTTATTGCCTGACTCTGTAAAACCATCCACATACACCCACGAACCAACGGGTACGCTTGAGAATGGCGTACCGCTCGATATTGATATGGTTGTCGAATTAGCTGAAATGGTTGTTTCTGATACAGCCAACTGAGTTCCCCAAGCGGATGAACGTAATGCGCTTTTTAAAAATTCATCGTAATTCTGTGCCGAAAATTCAAAATCGTATGACGCTGTCGGTGAAATCCCGACCCTTTTCATGTCTGCCTGTTGCGCATCATCACGTATTTGAGAAGAGCGCACCGTATTTATGCCTGTTGCAAAACTTCCTCCCGTTATAGGAAAAGCTCTGAACGCTGACGAAGGTAGCACTCCAAACGAAGTTTCGGCAAGATACGATACTTGTACTCTGTTTGCATCTGCCATATTTTAATCTGCTTTCATAATTATGAAATAATTAGCTGTCGTACCGAAACGGCACTTCAACGTTTACTTGATAGTAAGGCTCCTCATTCGTGCGCCCTAAAGGAATTACGGAACCTGCCTGTAAAACAACTCCCGACACAGTGACACCTCTAAAAATGGTGGCAATATCATCGGCTACCGCAAGACCCATCTCAGAGCCTTCTTCCGTTGGCGTAAAAACCTGTACGGTAATTACCCCTACTTGTCTCCAACGAGGACTCGCCCCGTTAATAGATACTTGATTCTGCTCACCCCCTAAAACCGTTATTCGCGCCCACGCTTGATGGCTTGACGGGTTGAACGAAACCGATGGGTCAAACTCAATATTAGGCCACGCCACAGGGACGTTTGGCCTAACAGAATCCATCCTATCCTTAAATCGTGTTAGTATTGTATTAAATGCCGTACGAAACGCCATATTATTCTGTTGCCTCTATTTCAGCTAATGTCAATGCAACCATTCCTCGCGGAGCCTGTTTACTATGCCCACGCTCCAATACACCTATGTAGGGCAGGTTGTTTGTAATGTATATATCTTCACCTAATTTCATTGTCTTTAATTTTCTATTTCCATCAGCAACCGATGTGTTATTTGTTGTTTTCTTTACATCCGTTTTCGGGATGTTAATAGACAGTTGCCAATTTGCCCTCGCCCTGCCCGTATCGACAGGAGTTTTCAAAACTACGCCACGTAACACTTTTAGACCTATGAGCCTCTTCTTTTTGTGTATGGCCTCAAGTGTATCACCTTTAAAATCATCAAGGCTAATGTTAAATGTTTTTGCGTTTAGTCCGTTTTTGTATTTACTCATTAAGCAGAATAGCCTCGCGTATGCAACGTGTAAATGACATCAACATTTTTCGCTCTTGTTGTTTGAACTGATTCTATTCTAAGATCCTTACTTCCGTCAGTTAAAAGATCGCCAACGTTTGGTTCTCCACCTGTCATCCCCGAAGAAGCGACTATGTATCGCCTGTCCTGTTGTAGCACTACACTCCCGTCACGCTCGCTCGTTTTAAAGTCATTTAATATTCCGTTTAACGTTTGGGTTGAAGTACTACTCGAACTTTTCTTCCACGGTTCTGATCCGCTTACTGTAACCGTTTTTCTTGTAAGGACATATGTGGTTCCGCTCCGCTTTATTGAATTAAGTGCATTTGTCGCTGTTTTCGTTGCGTTCATTTCTATGCCCTGTCTATAGTAGCACTTGGACCCTTGAAAGAGCCAAGACCGCGAACCATTCTTATGAGTATAGGGAATGTCGCTTCAGCAGGTGCGCCATCAAAATATTCTGTAACTATTGGGCCTACTTGCTCTCTTTTTATGTCTCCACCCCGTTCATACGAAGCATTTAGAGCATTATTAACATGATACAAAGCAAGTTCGCATTCTGCGTTTTTTATTTGCGAAGGGATTGTGTCAAACTCATAATACCTTTCGTCATCATCTGTTGCGCCATCCCTTGGCCACGCCAATGCTTGGGTATTGTTTACGATCTCTCCCGTCCATTCGAACATACTGTCAAGGGATGTTGTTGCATAACGTAATGCGCTTTCTTTGTTGGCCGAACTTAGTCCCGTCCAATCAGACGGAGAACCGTGTTTGGTGAAATACGCATCCGCGTCCGTAACACTAATGTAACTGTCTGCGTTAGCTATCACTGCGCCTGTTTCGACCGTTAACGCCATTTTATTCCTCTTCTTCCTCTTCTGTTTCTTCTTCTTCCGTCACTGCGAATATTTTACAATTATTCGGGTCTAACATTAATTCGGTTGGCGCATCAAGTATTAAACTATTCTGTATTTCTCCATTAGGCTCAACTGAGAAACCTGCCTCCTGACACTCGCTTGCACCTAACGAACGAGCCTCAGAAGCATAACTCACTTCCATAACTGCTCCATCGGGAATAGCATTCTCAGTTTCATCTATTGTAACCGATACCGTTGCCCCCTCATCTTCCGCTTCTGTCGGCAACCTGCCGTTCCACATTCGCAGTCTCACTCTTTACCTGCCTTCGCTTTCGCCTTGGCTTTCGCTTTGGCCTTCGGTTTAGTTTCACCTTCTGCGCTAAATCCCCTGCCTCTGTATTCTTCTTCTGCGTTACCGCCCTTATCAACTACTACACTATCACTGCCTTTTGTCAATGTTACTGTTTCAATACCTGCCATTTTTAATCCTCTAAAATAAAGCAGGGTGAGGGAGCCATGACCCCCTCACCTTGCAAAAAACTACCCAAGCACACGGCAGAGCAGTTCGGGTTGTATTACTTTAGCTCCACACAATACGTCAAAACTAATTGTATCGGTTTTTGTAGAACTGTTGTAATCATACACTACACGAATACCCAATCCTCTGTCGCCAATATACTCTGACGTTTCATTGCCGTTTGGCAAATCAAGAGGGACAATAGCCACGGTCAGACCTGCAGGGTGACCTGCAATGTTCATAGCGTGATCAGTTGCCGTGAAGCTAAGAGCGGCATTATCTGCCCAAGCAACTTTCGCTTTAGGTAGAAACGACAATGTACCACCACTGTAAGCTGTGGTAACATAATGAGTCGTATCACCTGCAACCGTGAAGATGTCACCCAACTTTGGATTGTTGGAGCCACCGTCAATAGCTACAGTAGTGTCACCAACAGCAACCAAACCGCTGTTGACCAACCACGAAGTAGGGCCGTCCGTGTCGTGAGTGCTGATATTCTGAGACATATAGAAATCCATGCCCAAAAACTCACCCAACGAAGCACGACGTAAGGCGTCTCCACCATCGCCACGCTGATCGGCCTGTAGAACCTGAGTGACATTAGCCATGATGTCAGCCTTGGCCTGAGGATTCATTATTGCAATCCTACCTGCCATCGGCACCTTGTCATCGTTGAGCTTCTTGTCAATCGCCACCAAATCGGCCAAAGAGTCAGGTGGGTCACCTGCCGTTCCAACGTGGTTAGCGATCTGATTGGCCTTGCCAAGCACGTAACTGTCAATAGCCTGTGCCAACCCTGCCATAGCAGGTGCAATAACACGACCGCGAAAATCATCAAGAGACAGCGTAAATTGCTTGCTTGTAACACCGACAGTAATATCGAAGTGCTTCTCCAACTGTAAGGTCGTAGACGCTTCGGTAATGTTCTGCGTGGATGTCGTTGACGAAAACTCGTTTGCGGTAAATGACGCAGGTTCACGGATCGTGATCGTATCGCCAACTTTGGCTCCCGTAAACTCTCCTGTATAACCTTTGTTAAACAGGTTGGTTGCTACTAAATTGTTTTCCAAGATCAATAACGCCTCACGCGCTACGATGCTTGGGGTAATAAACGTATTAGCCATTTATTCTTTCTTCTTTCTCTAAGACAAGTCTATGCTTGTCTAAATTTACGATATTCGGCCATAGACATGTTGCCTACGGCTTCGGGTGTAACTCTTGTTGTAGATACCCCTGCCTGAGTAGTATCAGGTTGGCTACCGCCCCCCGAACTACCTGCAGAGGAAAATGCCACAGCGAGGTCAGGGTCACTTTTCTTCTCTTCAACCAACGCTCCAAAAGTCATAGGGTCAAGATTTGTCCCCATAACGCGAGGAGTGCCCTCACGGTCTACGATTTGCACTTTGACGCGACCCTCATCATCCGTCACTGCGCGTACCTCATTTCTTAAAACAGGCATTAACAGTTTGGCAGAGCCACCTGCCTCTGATATTGCCGATGATAGTTCGTTGTCAATTAGCAATTCCTTGATTTGCGCCAAGCGCGATTCCGATAAGGCATTTATGGGCGCAAGAGCCTTGTCAGTTTCTGCTTTGGCAGATTTCCTCATTTGCTCCATCTCGTTTCGCAAACTCGTTACGGCAGTTCCTTCGTCTTGCTTCGACTCGCGGAGCGATTCAAGCTCTGCCAAATTTTCGGCTATCGCATCGGGTTCAGCATTCAAAGAGCTAAAACGCTTTAGCCCTGCTTCTGCTTTGTCGGCACGATCTTTCAGTTTGCCTAATGTGCTTTTTAGGCCACTGACATTCTCAAGGGCGAAACCATCAGCACCGTCAACCTGTAGGACGAAACGCTCCTCGCCTTCGGGTTGTCCGTAATACTCGCGAACTACTTCGGGTATTGCTTCTTCGGCTTCGTAAATTGCTTTTAACATTTGACACCTCCGTATCAACCTGTTCTCGACAGGGTTTATGCCGAATCTCGTTCGGTCTTGTTAATAGATTACTTGTTTAATCAGTTTTACTCTTCCGTTTTCGTCAAGTTCGACGTCTGCTTCTGTTTTTATCTCAGGCTCCATTCCCCCCTCCCAAACGGCTATAGTGTTACTATAGGTTTCTATTGCCCTTGAAACGGCAACTAAAAGCGGATCTCCGTAAGTAACGCTTCCGAATAAAGGGCTAAAGTTATCATTGAATATAAACTGCGTTATCTTGTCGTTACTCTTCCATCTATAGCTTTCTTTTTCTGTATAATGCAACGTCGCTAAATTTTGCCCCGTAACCGTATCTTTTATGCTGACGACAACCATTACCAAATCCCCCGTAGATAACCAACTATGAACTTGAACGCCTCTTCATCAACTTCAGCCATCCCTGCTCCACTCTCATACAAATCTTCCGTCAACATAGAGATAATTTCTGTCGACCTAAAATCCGTCAGTTCCCAATCAGCGTTGAAAACTTGTCTTTGATCGCTTACACGTTTGTTTCCGTTTTCTTCCAACCTACGTATCCACGTAGGCCAATCTTTGTAATGATCATGATATTTTTTGCCAAAATAAGCTGAACGAGCTTTAAGAGCATTGTCACCTGAATACTCAAGGCCTAACCCTTGTTTCATTTTACCGATTTCGTGATACTCGTCTTGATTTCCATATTCGGGTTCTTTGTAGTTACGATTGTACTTTTGCATATTTTCATACTTTTTGCCCTTAGTCCTATACTTTGAAAATTCGAAAGACGTTAGGTTTTTTTGACGTTTTCTTACATACTCAATGTGGTGAGCTACTTCATGCGCGTAAACGCCTTCTTCATTAACGTTGAACCCGTCCATAACGGCAGAATTTTTATCGTCGGAGTAGTGCGCTCTCCATTTCTTGTCGCGCCTGTCTTTCGCTGAAAAAGAAGCCTTATTCCCTATGACATTAATTTCATCTTTGCCTATTGCAACCTTGAAAGCATCACCTGTAACAGGATCTCTGCCTCTATAATTTGGGTCAATCTTCCCGTCTGACACCTTATTTATAAAAGCCATTACCTTATCTATTTTCTTATGCTCTCCGACTTCTATTTTTGGATCAAAACCCTTTCGCGAACCAACTGCGAGCCAATCATCTCCCCCTGTAGCTAATAAGTCAGCTAACTCTTCGCGCATAGCTTCTAATTGTCGGCTTTTGTCGTTTAAGAAAGGGTCAAGCTCTAATTTTAATTTTTCATACGCTTCATAGAGCTTATCTCTTTTCTTTTGTATTTCATAGAATTCCTGATTTACCTGCATACTCGCGTTTTCTAAATCTATTGCGTATTTGTCGCTAAGTAATCGTACTTCTTCCTTTTTAGCTTTACGCAGTTTTACATACTCAGGGTCATCAAAATCCATCCCTTGGCGTAGAGATGCATACTTTGCGTTAATCTTTACCCTATCAGCGTCAATAGACGCTTCTACTTTGCTTTTAATATCATATTGCTTTTGTAGTAGAAGAGTATGTTTATCGTCTACCTCTTTCAATTCGTTGCTTAACTTCGTTTTGCGTTCAGCTTTTTTAATATCATCTTGCATACTTTTTTGCCAAATTGCTTTAGCTTTTGCTACAAGGACATCGCCCTCTTCCCACGCTTCTATCCTTTTTTCTATCGGTGCATTTTTATCTGCAACAATTTTTGCCTTCTCTGTAGTTACTTTGTTTTCGTTTTCTATTTCGTCAACTATAGTTTTCGGTTGCGTCGCCTTCTTCGCTTTCCGTCCTTCTATCTCCCTAAGTTCATCAAGTGTTAATGTCTTACCTTTTCTGTTTGTAAACTGACCTATTCTCAGCTTACCATCTCTAAAGAGCTTCGCTTTAGTCACTCCTAATACTTTTTCTTGAACGTCAACGGGTTGCTCAATTAGCCATTCACCGTAAGTCTGTGAAGCAGGGACTTGCCCGTTCATAGACGCTCTTGTCGTGCGCATTTGTTTTGTTGGCGGTAAACCTAATTCTTTTTCGCTCTTTATGACGGGGACAACTGTGCAACGGCAGTTTATGTGAGCAGGTGGATTTACCTGATTCTTCATTGACTTTTTAACTGTGCTGTCAAGCCCTGCGCATTGAGGGCATATTCTTGAATCAAGGGTCGCTACCCACTGATACCCTTTTATCAGGTCATCATTTTCCTCTAATGTTGTCATTCGCGCTTCATTGGCCGTCCCGTTTAGTGCTGTCCTTACTATGGCTTCAGCTTCCCTCCTTGTAGCACTTATTGCCCCGTCCCTAAAGTTCCCTGCGCTTGTCCCTCTAATTCTTTGTACGGCTTGCCCTACCGTTTCACCCTCTGAAGCCGAAAGCCTAATCGCTCCTTCCAATCGTCTCTGCGTGTCGTCGCCAAGTTTTCTATACCACTGTTTTAATGGTGTCCCTTCAATTAGCGGTCTTGTAGCAATGGACTTTAGATATTGAGGGCTAACTAATTTTGTGGTGTAATTTACAGGGAGTGTTTTGCGTAAAGCATCTTGGACGAAATCCTGTTCATCAACTGCTAATTCTTCAAGTGTAGAATTTGTCCCGTCACGTATTTGCTTCATAGTGTCGTCATTTAGTTTTCGGAAGCCAACGAACATCTCTTGCAATCGCCTTGTGGTTTCTACGCCACGATCAAATCCCCTTGCCGTTATCGCATCAAACCTTCTTGTAAGTTGACGAGCAACGTCTGCCTCAAGGTCTGCCAATAATGCGCCTACCTTTACCGCTTCACTTGTTCCTAATTGCTGTAAATATACTTGATGGCGAACGAACTGTGCCTGTAGCTCTTCATTAACGCTTCTTTCTACGGCTTTAGGAAGTTCGCGTTGCGTTACTTGGGTCATTCGTCATCTATCTCTTGGGTAGGACTTTCTGTAAACGGTGATTCGGTTTCAAGTTCAGCAAGCACTTCTTCGGTGTCTATGCTTTCGTGATACAATCCTCTTCTTTTACGCTCGTTCAAGTATGTCCTTTTATCAACTACGCCAAGTTTATAATCTTCCCTTAATTCTTCCATCTCTCTACCCGAAACAAGTGAGTAGCCCAAATCCTCATTAATCACTATTTCAGGTGGCTCAATATTGCTTCCCGTCCATTCCGAGCAAAGGGCAAACGCTTGCTGTAAGCCTTTTTCAAGCATCATAACGTAGGCCTCAATATCTGAAACTTCTCTGCCCGACGCGATTGCAAGTTCTGTAGCAGTTGGGTTGCCTGATTTTCTTTTTAATGGTGAAAGGGCAAGCTGATCCATTTGTTCTTCTAATGCACGTAAGGAGTCACCGCCAACCTTCACTGCGTTCCCGTTCGTCTCAACGACCGTGACATCGGACTGTATGTCTTTGTTCCCAAAGATTTTATAAGGGCCAACCTCTATACTGCTAATGTCCTCTTTTGTGAACCCCCGAAAAAACAGCATCGGAACTCGCGCAATACTTTCGATTGTATCTTGGTCTGACTGATTACGAAAATGTTTTCCATTGAGGAACGCTAACCCCTCGTAAGGTGGCGCACATTCAAGTAGTCCGCTCCTGTTGGCGTAAATTGTGACAAGGGGGATTTTGCCTAATGTGTTTGCCGACTCATCAATTAACAGCCACTCATCATCTGTCGTCTCAGAAGTCCCGTTCAGTTTCCACGTTTCTATCGTTTCATTTCGCCAAACAACTACATAATCTTGCTCATTAATGTGATACTCATTATTTGGGTCAGACTCTTCCATCCTGTAGCGGATATTTACCCTGTCAAGTTTCTCCACGCCTCCTACGCGCTCACCGTTCCAAGAAATTAAAGACGCAGGGTTTACTCCTACCATGTATGGACGTAAATTGAGAACCTTCTCATCAGCAAGGGTGAGTTCTCTCCCAAGAGTTTCTCGCAAGTCAATCGTATTCGGGTATTCGCAGAGAATATGCGTTTTACCGTAGATCAACAGATCGCGCAAACGCTCTCGCGCAAACACTGTAATATCCCTGCCTGACAGATCTACATCTTTGGCGATTTCGTTGAAGGTGTCATTATTGTCAGGCAATAACTGAACAGGCTCAGTAAAGGGTCGCGCTGAATGATTTTCTATGGTGTCGCGATATTTCTCAAGTAGCACCGCCTGATCCAATCGGTCTTTATACCGTGAATCACTCTCTTTTGACCATTGCGGTAGGTAATCTTCGCGCTTGTCACGCATACCGAATGTGCCACCCATAAGTGCCTCAGGCAACTCCCATCTACGCGCCATCCGCTCATATGCGTCGTTTGGTGTATTTACGTTCGCTGTTTCAGACATTTTCCCTCTCTGTATGTATCGTTATGTTACATATATAATATATTCTTATACCTGTCAAGTCATAATAGAACCCGTTACCGTTTTCGATAACGGCTCTTACGCTTTGGTTTCTGTTACAGGGATTCCGTATTGAGCTTCTACGTGCTTCTTTTTCCAACGATATAATGCCGTTCTGAATCCTTTAACATCTTCAATAACGACTTCGCCTTCGGGAACTTTCTCATAAACAAAGTCAGCAAGGTAGGAGCCTATTTTTTGACCTTGAACTTCTAAAACGTATCGTTTCTGCATCTCAAGATTTTTTATTTTACCGACTTTTTCTAAGATTTTAAGTTCAATGTAACGCCTTGATTCCATTTGTGAGTCAAAAACAAACCCGTCTAACTGTGTTTTCTTAGCATTAAACTTGTTTTTTTTGCCTTTTTTGAAGTATTTTTCACTTTTTTTCACTTTTTTCCCTTTTTTTTAAAAAAACACTTGTGTTCTGAAATGATTTGTTTTATATTAGTTATAAGTTTTAAAACACACCACACTTAATTAGGAGAAACAAAATGTACAAATCAAACGCAAACCCAAGCAACCAAGTTGGCACCACAGACGACGGTCAAGCAATTTATAATTTCGACATTGGCGAAGAACCTTACGATTCCGTAAAAGAAGCCAAAGAAATAAGAGAACTTGACGAACAGATTGACAGATATCAGCGCATACTTAAAAACTTGAAAAAAGCACACAAGAATAAATTACAAACTTGGAAAAATCATAATAGCTAAATTACACCACATAACGGGGAGGGGCAAACGCCTCTCCCCAAAGGAGAAACACAAAATGGAAACGCTAACACTACAAGAAAATTTCGACAAGCTCAATGAGAAATACGAAATCCTTCTCCAAGCAATGTCCGAAGAACAGCTAAAGAATTTCGACCATATTAAAAAAACGGATGAGCTAAAGGATAATATCCGCTCTCTTAAAACGGATTTAGAAGCCGAACGGAAGGGGAGAGATTATTGGAGAGCGATTGCTGACGCAAGAAGGACCACCATCGAAAACGCCATAGAGGCCTTAACAAGAAAAACAACGGAGAATGCCTAAAATGTCTAATTCAACTAAGCAAATAAAAGAGTGGTTGCTGACCGCACACAACGCAATTAATCACATAACCGTAATTAACACTAATGACGAGAATAGCGACACAGTACATTTAATTGCTCACTCTATACGTAACAGTTTAGCCTCTCTTGATAGTATTATGGATGAGAGGGAAATAGCTACCTGTAAAACAAAAGCAAAAGGAGAGCGCAAGTAGTCCAAAGAAGGATAATTTCTTGTTCCAATTATTTTAATAGTTCCAATATTTTTTCAAGAGCGGTAGCTGAATCCTCAACAGCTATCGCTCTTTTTTTAAGGTCTAAGTTCGTTAGCCTTGTAGCCATTGACTTGATTGTCCGCTCTGATTGATCGCTTCCGCGCAACTTTCTTCCTTCAGATCCATCGCTTGTGATGTAAATAATCGTTGGCTTATAACGGCTAATAAATTTCCCGTTAGTGAACCTGTCTCCCTCTAAAATTACATTACCCTCACGGTGCTGTGCCAACATTCCTCCAATATCGGCCATAACTCCCATGCTTAATCTATCGCTCCCTTGAAACGTCTGCCCGTCATACTTGCCAACGATAGCTATGTTTTCACCCTGATGATAATAGACGGTCTTATACTTGCGCTTCTTACTTGCTTTCATCAATTCAATGAGCTGAAGCATAACCCAAGTTTTCCCCGTCCCTTGCATACCGCAAATTAATATCCTCATTCCACCCTCTTTGAATCAGTTAACATCACGTAACATCATTCTTTAATCGTTTTTGTATCAGTTTTGTATCGTCTTTGTATCTAATTTGTATCTAATTTGTATCTGCGTATCTAATGTGTGGCAGTTACGTCTAATGTGAATGAGATACCAAATTTTCGTATCTCATCGAACGCAGATGTATCTAATGTGTGGCAGTTACATCTAATGTCGCGCAGTTACATCTAATTGAATCAAGGTGTATCAGTTTTGTATCATAATTGCATCACAGTTGCATCAATTTTGTATCGTTTTTGTATCGTTTTTGCATCACTTACTCATTCATCACAACTAAAATGTAGGCCACAATTATGACAGATCAATTTACAGGCATATGAATCTAAAAATTCACCGCAAGCAGGGCAGACATAGTCTGACAAAACCAAATTAGCGTATATCATTATGCTCTCCTAATCAGATCAATCAATCTTAATCACGTAACATCTATTTTGTATCATAATTGCATCAGTTTTGCATCAGTTTTTGTATCAACCTTTAGGGAAATAACGAGTCCAATGGCTTGGCCAATTTTTACCGCCAATGTAAAACAGCGACGCTCTCCAAACCAACCACGACGCTATCGTTAACGGTATCCAATACTCCCAACGAACGTGCAACACCGATATGAAGGCCAACGGACTATAAAAGCTGATCCATTTCACGCAGTGACGCTTCCACCATCCCTCGCTACGCATCCACGCATCGCGCAAGGCATCAAAAAGGCAGACAAATAAGATTAAGACAATCGCTATCAATTCTGTCATTAGATTACACTCTCCATAGAAAATGCTGAAACACGGTCTTCAGCGTCAACGGGAAATTCTGCAACTATATAATATCCGAACGCATCGCTACAGTGCGTTAATTTTGGGTCGTTCTTTTTGTCTATCTGTCCGCTTCCACCTTCCAAAACACGAACGCCCTCTAAGTCTTTGTGTAAGTTTGGTGCTAAATATGGATTCACGCGCAAACTTACGTTGCCTTCCGCATCACAACAGCGAGTATTCACTGCATTTACACGCACTCTTTCTCTTGGGTTACTACGAGGAACGCGCATATAAAGCCTTCCACCAAAAACACCACGAAGTTCACGCTCTATTATATCCCAATCGCTACCTGCTACTTGCGCTGTCCCACTTGATGCGCCCGTTGCGTCCCCATAACACATTACCACGTTCTCATGATCCCCATAATCCTCTATCAACTTACTGCAAACAGCTACAGTATTTCCGTTGCGTGGAATATAGACCTCTCCGATTACCGCTGTCCCTTCTGTCCCATCTTCAAATTCAAGCTCTTGGCAAATAACTGCTACGGAAGGACTCACGTTAAAGTCGAAACAGAAAATAAGTGGTTGAGTTGCGTCGTATTGGACGCTCTCTACGTTGTCTTGTGAATAAGTGTAATAAGCCTGACCTGCGAAGTTCACGAAGGACGCTTCGTACTCTTGAGCGAACGTCAACGGATCCATCGAACTCTTAGCCGCTTCTACTTCTTCTTTGGGTAATACGAGACTTGAAGTCCAACTGTAAGCACCCCATTCAGAGTCCTCTCCCTTTTCTTCCATTTCGGCCATCGCCCTCAAGTGTAATTCGTAATAGTGATTCCTCCCTTCAGGAACCCCAATAAAATCACACCATCCCAATTTGTCAGATAACGCAGGGCGAATATGGCTCTCCCATACCTGTGGTTTCATATTTGCGTATTCATCCAACACCCCTCCATCCCAACCGACACCCTCTATACGCTCAGGTCTATCTAATCCTATAACGTGTATATCCGAACCGTTTCTTAATCGGATAACCAACTCACCCTCGCTTGGCTCTCCCTTTCTCCAATCAGGATGTATCATCTCTTTAAGGTCTGCCCAATAAATCCTCTTTGCTTGATCCCTTGTTGGCGCACCTGCAAAAAACTTAGGGTTAGGATATTTACTTCCTTTCATAGCCCTACGAATTAATCTACGCTTACCGATTATCTCTGTTTTACCCGAACGCCTACCGCAAGGCAATGTATTAAATCTATGCTTACCGTTATACGCCTGTAATTGCTCTTTAATTGGAGATAACGGGAACCACCTTTTAGGTAATAAGCTACTCATCCTGTCCTACCGTTTCATCCATCTCTGCCATAGCTTCATAAAACGTAGACGCAACCGTAGAACCGTCATCTTCATTAACCTTAACTACTTCACTCATACCCAAGTAGTTTTTTGCTAAAAAGATCGCAAGTCTGTCGCTTTGGTCTATGGCCCGTTCAAACATTTTCGTTCGTAACGCCATCTTACCTTGAGAACGTCCCGAATCATACGCTTGCCTGACCGCAGGTTCTTGCAGTTTCAACTGAAACGTGGAGCGAGCTATACCGAGAACGTCAGCAATTTCATCATAAGTGCATTGCATTCGCGCTAACTTCCGCACCTGTTCAGCGTCTATTACGACGGTAGTAGAGCCTTTAGGCCTACCCCTCTTTTTTTTGTCAATTAATTGTTCTGTCATCTCTTTACCTTATAGGTATACCGATTAATTCTTTTTTTTTCGCTTACGAGAGCGCATCATAACTCTATTCCGTCCAAGCCTGTCGCGCCCTTCGTTGGTCTTTTTATAATCAGGATCGTTGGCTCGTTTTAGTAGCTGTTCTCTTCTATACGCCCGAACCCGTTTTAACTCTTCGTCAGGAGTAAGGCATTCCCACATTTTCTTAAGTGAATAGTAAACAAGTGTATAACGATACCCTTTGCTTGATATATCAAAAGGAGACACACCATGCAAGACTCCTTGCCCGTTAAATATAATCAGCGACCTGTTAGTGGTTTCTATGCCTACGTTATATTCGGGCATCAAAAGATTTCCACCGTCTACCCCCGACGTAAAAGAAACCATACACGAAACAACGTCATTAAAGTTCCCGACATCGTAATGGTAAGGTAGTTGATTGTCTTTATTAATTATACCCGAAGTGAACACGGTTTCCCCCATACGGTATTCTTTAGACACCTCAGAGACCTTCTCTGTGTGATCCTTGTATTGTGCAGGGAATAATTTTTTGTAGTCACGCTCTATATCGGTAGCCAAACCACAAACGGCACGAAATGTTGATGGTTCCTTTTCCGCAAGTTTAGTTGCAGAGCAAAAAGGGTTACGAACAGGGTCGCGTGGCTTGTAGCCAAATATTCGAGAAGTAGAATCAAACCCCGACAATCTTGTAGCCGTATGATACTCAACTTTTCTTATTGTCTTCTCCACTACGTCAAGGGTTGGTGAATCCATTATAACAGCGGAAGCAATGCGTCTACCGTCTGCAGTTAAATGAAATGGTGGCTTTATTATTTCATCAACGTCATCTTCCCTTGCGTATTGCTTGTTAGCTTTATCAACAGGGTAGTTGCGTTTAGCAACGTCAATTTGCTTCATGCGCCTTCCTTACGAGCGAAATTAACAGTGAAGAAGGGTCGTCTATCAATTCGTCGTCTGTATTTTCTATAAGCTCTTCCATTTTGTTGATTATCTCACTGTATTCCGCTTGCTTGAAATATAATATTACTTGCGATATTGCTTGCGCCTCCGCAGGTCCAAGATCCTCGTCATCCATATAACCGCCAATATCACCATCTTCAGGCAAATCAAAATCTTCATAGAAAGATGCCATGAACCGATCCATGTCAATATCCGACAGTTCGGGCAACTTGAATTCCGTGAGCGGAATTGAAAAATTTTCCGTAAACTCATATAACCCCTGCTCGTTAATTTTGCCATACTGAGAACTTATAATAAGTATTTTCTTGGCAACTTCCGCTTCAGTTTCGCCCGTCACCGCAACGACAGGAACGCCACCTTTTACATCCCAACCCTCTTTGGTTAGGACGTGAAGCCTTTGGTGTCCGTCTAAAATCTTATTATGACCATGCCAAATAAACATAGGAAAAGCGAATCCAAACTCTTGAAAAGAGGACTTTAGCTTTTCATACGCAGGTTTATACAGTGTCTTTAATGCGCCTTGAAACTGCTGTAACTCTTTCAGTGGAACCCGTTGCAAACGACCTTCGGGATCACACGTTACAGGTAGGGATTTACGTGCCATTTTCTCTCCTTGTTGTAGAATATATGTCCATTCAGCGTAAGTAGGAGACGCTTCTTGATACATATCGTTATGTTCCACTATAAAATCACCGCATAACTTTGTCAAGGTATAGGCACAAAAAAGGGGAGGAAAGCTAAAAAGCTCACCCCCCTCTACAAATAACCACTACGAATTAAAATGGGAGGTCGTCATCGTCCTCTCCACCCTTCAAAATTTCACCGTCAAATTTATCAGCTACTTCCTCTACCGTTGGCAACCTGTCAGATTTAGCCGTCAATATTTGGAAGTCTTTACAGTTCAAATTCAAGTAGGTTTTACCTGCATCGCTTTCAAAAACAGAAAAATCGCCCTGACAAAAAACCTTATCGCCCTTCTTCAAATACTTCATAACGACCTCAGATGACAATTTTCCCCAAGCCGTAACTGAGAACCAATTCGTTTTTTCTATCCATTCATTGGTCGCCCTCTCCTTTTCCCGTTGGGTGGTAGCAACTGAAAACCTGCTTCCGTTATCACCAATCGGTTGTGGGTTCTCTCCGACATTCCCAACGATAACCATTGAGCATACACTTCTCGCCATTGTCCTATCCTCCTGTAATAACTGTTGGTGTAACTAAATTCCCTTGCCCATTCTAATATGGGATCAGGGTCGAATTTTCTATGCGCCCATAACGTATTGTAGCAGTAGTTTTTTTCATCTAAAATGAAATCAATAGGATCGTCTGCTCTATACAGTTTGAGCATTCGGTCGTTCATTTTTGCCGAACGATAAACTTTCTTTGCTGTAAGAAGGTCTATTAACCATCTCGCATCGTGTATACATTGCCGTAATATATCAACGCATAACTCACAGAAAGGATCACGAATATACTCTTTCTCTTTGTAACTTGTTTCAACTCGTAGTTGTCCGTCTATACCTACATTTGACGAGTGATATCTTGGCATTCAGCTACGTTGCGAGTGTAAAATAATAGCCTGAGCGATTGCTGATCCATGCAAAACTTCTGAAGAGGGTTCAAGCAACCAATCTCTATGCTCAGAGTAATCTTTGAAACCTATTTCGGTAATAACCGACGGGTGATTGGTTTTGTTGAGGAAATACAAGCTCCTACCGTAATAAGATTGCCCCTT
>Ga0315332_10000035_pt1 | contig 37016 bp, 29 predicted proteins | sample M110034915metaG_FD_203455 | JGI IMG/M metagenome (GOLD analysis project Ga0315332, IMG submission 203455) | Ammonia-oxidizing marine archaeal communities from Monterey Bay, California, United States - M1 100m 34915 | ecosystem: Environmental > Aquatic > Marine > Intertidal zone | place: USA...
TACTTTCTTCCCATTTTTTCTCATCTCTAAGTCGATCGGCATTATTAATAAAGGAATCATAACTACTTTGTTTATCAGCCATGGATTTTGCAGCAGATAATTTCTGATCAACTAATGCAAGTTTTTTATTTACAGTTTCGTTGTTTGGAAATAAATTTTTTGCTTTTAAATAGATATCTTTTGCTTCTTGATACTTCTCAAGTGCTAACTCATCATCACCATTAGAAATGAATTGATTGAATTCATTAATCTTTTGATCTCTTAATTTCTTTTCCTCTGCAGATTTAACAATATTTTGTTCAATTTTTATTAATTGATCTTTAGGATACTTTTCATCTTTAAAAATATTTAGAGCGTTATTGTATAACTTCTTAGATTCCTCCCATTTACTATTTTCAAAATAACCGTCAGCAGAAACAATTAAATTGTCATATTGTTTTTTTCTAGCCTCCTTATCTTTATTCAATTGAAATATTTTAGCGTTTATTTCTTCAATTTTTTGTTTGGGATAAGTTTCATTAGACAGTAAGCCTAAAGCTTCTTCATACAATGTTTTTGCAGGAGCTAGTTCTTCTTTATAAAAGGCATCATCAGCCTTTACAATAATTTGGTCATACTGTTTTTTCAGCTCAATTTGTTTTAATTTTTCGTCTTCAATTTCTTTCAATTTAGCATCAATTGAAGCTATTTTAGTTTTAGGATATTCTTCACCTGCTTTAATCTTTAAAGCGTCAGTGTATGCTGTTCTAGCTTCTTGATAAGATGACTTATCAAAAAGTTTGTCGGCTAACTCTATTTTATTTTTATACTTATTTTCTAGCAAAGAAAGTTTTTCAACTTCTGTTTTTAAAGCCTCTGCTTTCTTAATTTGTTCTTTTGGATAATTTTCAACAGGTTTAATTTGAAGAGAAGATTTATATTTTTCAATTGCAAGATCATAATCTTTAGCTGTAATTGCTTGATCTGCGTCTGCTATTAATTTTTTATAATTTTCTTCTGCTTGTTTTTCATTAGAAATAATACCATCAATTTGTATTATTCTATCTTTTGGATCTCTTTCATTTGATTTTATAGCGGAAGCAGCTGCATATAATTTCTTTGCTGATTCCCATTCCTTTTGATCAAAAGATTTTTTGGCTTCATTCATTTTAGCTTGATACTGCTTGTTTATGGCAGCATTAGCTAAATTCTCTTTTTTAAGATTTGTAGCATCAATTTTTTTATATGGAAGTTGATCTTCTGGCTTTATCTCTTTAGCTTGATTATAAACCTGAATAGCTTCATCAAATTTTTCTGATAACACTAAATTATCACCTTTCTGAATTAACGCTTGAAATTGGGCATCATTTGCCTTATCACTTTCCAGTTGAGCCATTTTAGCATTTGCATCCTTTATCTTTTGACTCACAGCCTCATCAGACTTTACCTTTAAAGCTTCCTTGTATTTTAGAATGGCAATGTTATAATTGGCTTTAGAAAAAGCAGAATTACCTTCACTAACCATCTTTTTAAAAAGCTCCTCTTGTTGCCTTGCCTTTGATGCTACAGATTTAATGTAATTTTCAATTTCTTTTTTTCGTTGATTTACATACGTAAAATCCCAATCTAACTTACTATCGGTTGGGTTAATTCTCGCTTTACCTACAGGTCGATCAGTAACAATGGAATAATCAGTTTCTGGTTGCTCCTTAAACAATTCAAGGCTTGATTCAATGTAAGATTTAAGCTCCACCTCCTCAGGGTAATATCCTTTTTTTGTATCGAGAAGAAGTGATTTCGAAACATATCCAGATTTACTAAATGTGAGTTCATAAATGTGACCAAAATCACATTCTATTTGTTTGTACTTACCATTAGACGCAGTAGTTTCTGACTTGTATACTGAACCATTTTGTTTCACAGTAATTTTAACCCCCTCAAGTTTGGCACCAGAAACATCTGTAACTCTACCTTCAAAAATCAAAATAGGATCTTGACCATACAAAGAAGATGACAACAGCAATAAAACTGAAAAAATGAACGAAAATAAAAACCTGTTATACATAATTATAAAAACTTAACAAATATCAGATAAATTATCAATATTTAAGCATAGTTAAAAACAAACCTTTTAACGTAAAAATTAACAATTCGTTACTTAAATGATATTATCATCAAAACATTTTGTTTTAATGTTAAATACAACCATCTACATAGAACGTTCAATTAACTTAAAAAAAAATTACAAACTAAAGGAAGAAAATTGATAATATACAAAGAAGAGGTGAACCCAGCTAATAGAAGAAACCTTTGCTGCCCTATTGAATTAAATAGTCTTTTTTTATAGGAAAAAAATGAAGAAATAAATAAGGCTAAAAAAAAGAAAAAAGAAAAAAAGTTATTTTCATATAGCAAAACAGGAATTGCAAAAATAATTGTAGGGGAAATTAAAAAGCTTGGACCTGATTTAGATTTGAGATAATTTTTGATAAGTAATATTGCATACAGAACTAAAATAAACATAGCTAACAATCCGAAGAAATTCTTTAACAAACTAGACAACAATGGATTTAAGTTTAATGTAAAAACTAAAGAAAAAGATAAATACACAACACCATATATCGATTTCATGTTTTTAAAGACATAAAACAAGCCAACCACAAAAATAATTACAGGCATTAAAAATATTGGAGGCACAAACTCACCTATTTCTACCCAACTAAATAAAGCATATAGTAGGTACACTAAAAACAAATAGAAAGGCAACTTCACTTCCCAATTCATAGTATCATCATTTTGATAAAATCATAAAAACTGTTAAAAATATACTTTAGATGTACCATTTTAAAATTTTCTCGTTATATAGTTGTAGCTAGTTGAAAAAGTACTTGTACTTATCTCGGAAAACTGGTTATTTCTGTAAGGTGGTGAAAACCGTTACTTAGGTAACGGTTTTCTTTTTTTTAAAAGCGAATACATTAGAATATATCCCTAAAGCTATAATAGAACTCAACCAAAACCAATAACCATAAGAAAAATTTGAGCTATTGTTTGCTGTAAATAAATAAGAAGTTGCTGAATATAGAAATGCAATACTAAATAGCAAAACTAAATACCGATTAAACATTAACCACCTATTTAAAAACAGCAAAAGAACGCCTACACACAAAAAAGATTTAAAAAAATAATTAATGTAATCTAAAAAACCTGAGTTCAAAGGGAAATCAAAAAATTGTAAACAAAAAAAATGATAACCCAACAGCTTGTTTTCCGAATCACTTATTACAGGAAAAAAAAATGACATAATAAAAATTGAAAGGAATACAAAATCGATATTTTTTAAATTATTCATATGAATTGAATAGCTTATTGGAAATTAAAATAGAATCGTTTAGCGCAGTTTCATTTAACCCATGTTTAATATCGAATCTATTTAAATAATTAATAATATTTTCTGTTGACATGTTCCCTGTTAGCTTGTCATCCGCCATAGGACAACCTCCCAAACCACCAATAGCACTATCAAATCTGATACAATTACTATTAATAGCACTATTTATTTTTTCTTCCCAAGAATTAGGTGTCGTGTGCAGATGAGCACCAAACTCAACTGATGGGAATTCATTTATTAATTTATTAAATAACCAAGATATTGAATCTGGTGTACTTGTTCCTATTGTATCGCTTAAAGACAAAATATTCACACCAAATTCATTTAATAATTTCTCAGACCAATGAGCAACAATATGTGGGCTCCATTCATCTCCATATGGATTACCAAAGGCCATTGAAAAATAAGTGACTAATTTCTTGTTATTTCTTTTACATACATTTTGAACTTCTTCTAATCTTTTTAGGGAATTCTTAATGTCTGAGTTAATATTTTTTTTTTGGAATGTTTCTGAAATTGAAAATGGGAATCCCAAATAAGTAATTTCATCGAAGTGTGCGGCTTCCTCTGCACCTCTTTTATTTGCAACAATCACTAATAATTTAGACTTGGATTCAGAAAAATTTAATTTAGAAATAACCTGAGCAGTATCTGCCAATTGCGGTATAGCCTTAGCAGAAACAAAACTTCCAACATCAATAGTGTCAAACCCAACATTAAGTAAGGAGTTAACATATTCTATCTTTAAGTTAGTTGGAATAAAATCTTTAATTCCTTGCATAGCATCTCTAGGACACTCAATTAACTTCATGACAATTATTTTTGCTTAAAGTTAAAAAACAAAAATGATTACTTTACTAAAAATTTAGCTACTGCGTCTTTTCCATCAATAACGGTATAAAGCTCGTAGATACCAGCTCTAAGGCCTACTGTTGAAAAGGACTGCTGATTAGATCCAGCAAGAAGACTATTATACTCCATTTCTTTAACTACCTGACCCAGTGCGTTTACAACTTTAACAACAAGGTCTGAATCTTCATTCAATTCAAAAGAAAATGTTATTGAACCATTAGCAGCTACAGGATTAGGATAAATTGACAAAACAGGTGAAACAGGTCCACTGGACATGAGCTCAGTAACTTTCACTACACCTTGATAGGGCCTGTAGTTATAATTCGTCCCTACAACAGTTATATCTGAAAGAGTATCAATAGATGTAAAATCAATTTGAACATCTCCATTACCATCAACAATACCGGTACCTATAATACCATTATTTTGAGTCAATGTAATTAAAGCCCCCTCTGCATTACAACTACTTATCGACAAAGAACTAGAGCCAAGTTCTATTTGTAAATCGTGAGATGCATTAAGGTTTTGAGGATCTAAAGTTCTAATTTTCACAGAAGGATCACCAAAGAAAACCCAAGTTTCAATCACTTCTTTTCCTTGATTATTATAAACATCCATCATTTTCATTTGACCATTATAAAACAATCCACCAAGGGTGAACTTTTTATTAGAAGCATATGTTTCAGCTAAAATATGGGCAATTTCAAATTGAGTAGCCATAGGAGGAGCCCAAGACATTAAAATTGAAGATCCACAAGCAGCAATTGAGCCAGTAGTAGAGTTAGTTCCTTCAGCAAGCATCCATGCTTCAGAAATACATGAACCTGAAGTAAATGTTCCATTATTACAAGCAACTGAAATTACAAAAGGATATTTACCATCATTAGTTGCTTGATTAATATGTGTAGTACTGAAGTTTCCAGTAACACATACATTTTGAGCACCATGTCCAGTGTAGTTAAATAAAGTTGCTCCAGCATTTACTGCTGTTTTAACCATAGAGCTATTTGGATTTCCACTAGCATCTGCACCACCATGAGAACCGTCATAAAACTCATGGACTTCGTCAAAAGTAAAATCCATAAGAACAGCTCTAATTGCACGAAGATGAGCCCAGTCTGCATTTCCTAGATATCCAAATCCTTGTCCTTCATCTGAACCTAAACCAATTGCTTTTTGGTACCAATCTCCAGAAAGAGGAGTAATTTCATATTCCATATTTCTAGCTAAATAAACATTTAAATCTGTAGAATTAGAGACACTAAATCTTCCAACAAACACATCAGGATACCAATCGTTTGATCCCGCTAACAATCCATACTTGGCATCTGACCACTTAATTTCTGAACCTGCATTTCCTGCATTGTAACAATTAATATCTGCATGGTCTCCAACTAACAGTAAATAAACCATTTCAGGATGGTTATTGTAATAATCCTGAACATAATTAAATATACTAGTTTGACTGTTACCTACTGATGAAATAGGAACAATTTCTGTAGGAATTCCTTTTTTAACTTTCCAATTCACAAAGGTTTCCATTTCAGACACCAAATCATCTTTACAGATAATAAGCAAACTTCCATCTTCAGAAACAGGATCATACTTGTTGGATTTATAATTAATAAACCTTCTTTGGTTCATCCGATTAATTTCAGCATTAAGGACATTACTCTCTTCAATTTCATTTACACCCACAACTTTATTATCAAAATTTATTTCAATTTCTAAATAAGAATAAACTCTTAGTGTCTTTGTAATTGGATTATATTGAAAAGGTGTGATTTCTACAGACTGCCCTCTAACAGATCTAAAAACAAAAGGACTATTTAGAATTGCAAGGTTATTAGGGAAAAATGCATTTAAGTTGTAAACATCTGCCTTTGAATATGGAACTAAATTTGGATCTATATTTCTTTTTAAGTTTCCTTTTGATGGAACAAGATTCACATTGTAAAAATCTTGAAAAGATGAATTGACAACATTGTAAGAAGATACACCTTGATTTGGGAGCTGAATTGAAGAAACCATTTTAGGTAAATCAGGATAACCTTGAATTAAAGATGGAAAAGTGTTTTTTGCATTAATTTTTGAATGAGAAACACCGTTAATTAAAATTGATTGATCCAAATTAAAATCATTCATTTCTATGGCTATAGTAATTGATTCATCTTGGTCTTGTAAAAGGGTAATATCATTTATAGAATAAAGATGAAATGAAATAAGAATCAGAGAGAAGAAAGATAGAATTTTTTTCATATTTATGTTTATATATTAAAATTGTTTCTAAATATACAAAATCAAACCCATTGAAAAAGTTGCCTAGCGCATTACTATAATTCACATATTTATTAACAATTGGACTCCTAACTAGCAAAACAGTTTGGTAAAAGATATATAATTCATGTTTCCCATTCTTTCTAGTATATAGTATATTCGCAAACCAATTAATGAGCAAGACAATGAGCACTCAAAAAGAAATAAACAAAAGAAGGACATTTGGAATCATATCTCACCCAGATGCTGGAAAAACAACATTAACAGAAAAACTTTTGTTATTTGGTGGTGCAATCCAATCTGCAGGTGCTGTAAAAAACAATAAGATTAAAAAAGCAGCAACTTCAGATTTCATGGAAATAGAAAAACAAAGAGGTATTTCTGTTGCAACTTCTGTAATGGCTTTTAATTATTTAGATAAACAAATAAACATTCTTGACACACCTGGACACAAAGATTTTGCTGAAGACACCTACAGAACACTAACTGCTGTTGACAGTGTAATTATGGTAATTGATTGTGCCAACGGAGTAGAAGCTCAAACTGAGCGTCTAATGGAAGTTTGTAGAATGAGAGACACTCCTGTTATTGTATTTATCAATAAGATGGATAGAGAAGGTCAAGATGCATTTGACTTATTAGACGAGATAGAAGAAAAGCTAGCCATAAACGTAAAACCAATGAGTTGGCCAATTGGAATTGGAGAAACTTTTAAAGGGGTGTACAACATGCATAGAAAAAATCTAAATCTATTTGATGCCAATAAAACTGCAATTGAAAGAGAAATTGTTAAAATAGATAGCTTAGACAATAAGAACCTTAATGATTTAATAGGTGAAGAAGATGCTAATTTACTTAGAGATGAAGTTGAATTAATTGACGGAGTTTATGGAGAATATGATTCTGAAAAATATTTATCAGGAAAACTTGCTCCTGTTTTCTTTGGCTCTGCACTAAACAATTTTGGCGTTCAAGAATTGTTGGAATCTTTTTTAGAAATATCTCCTACTCCAAAAGGTAGAGAAACAGATTTGAGAAAAATTGAACCTGAAGAAAATAAATTCAGTGGCTTTGTTTTTAAAATACATGCCAACATAGATCCTAAACATAGAGACAGAATAGCTTTTTTAAGAATTGTTTCAGGAAAATTTGAAAGAAATAAATTCTATAAACATATTCGTTTAGATAAAAAACTAAAATTCCCAAACCCCACTAGCTTTATGGCATCAACTAAAGAAGTTGTTGACGAAGCTTACCCGGGTGATGTTATTGGTTTATACGATTCTGGGAATTTCAAAATTGGAGACACACTTACAGAAGGAGAAACCTTCAGATTCAAAGGGATTCCAAGCTTTTCACCAGAACTCTTTAAAGAGATACAAAATGACAACCCCATGAAAACAAAGCAACTTGAGAAAGGTGTTGCTCAATTAACTGATGAAGGTGTTGCTCAACTGTTCACCATGCAACCAGGAAATAGAAAAGTTATTGGAACAGTTGGAGAGCTTCAATTTGAAGTAATTCAATATAGATTAGAGCATGAATATGGAGCTTCATGTAGTTTTATTCCTAAAAACTTTTTTAAAGCTTGCTGGATGACATCAGATGATCAATCCAAAATTGATGATTTCATAAAAAGAAAAGTTGGAAATGTAGGTTTTGACAAAGACTTAAACCCAGTTTTTTTAGCTCCTTCTACTTTTTTATTATCGCAAGCAGAAGGCGATTATCCTGAAATAGTTTTTCATAAAAATTCCGAATTCAAATTAGATGACTGACAAAACCATTACTGCTTTCAATGTAAGAACATATGCCCTTATAATTGAAAAGGGAAAAATACTATTAAGCAATGAACTCATTAATGGCAAAGAAATAATAAAATTTCCTGGTGGAGGGGTAGAATTTGGAGAAGGCATTGTAGATGCCTTAAAAAGAGAAGCTAAAGAAGAAATGAATTCAAGATTGAAAAACATTAAACATTTTTACACCACAGATTTTTTTCAAAAAAGTCAATTTAAAAACACAGATCAATTAATCTCTATTTACTATAAAGCTGATTTTTTTTCTTCCAAAGAATTCACTCCAAAAGAAAAAAAACCTCTAAAGGACACTCCTGTTTTTTTCTGGATGAGCTTAAACAAACTAAAAACTGAGCTATTTCACTTTCCAATAGATAAACATGTATGTAAACTTATTCATGAGATTTAATAAATTTGCTATGTTTCAAACCAATTTAATGCGGTTTACATTTATATCTATTTTCCTGCTTTATCAGCTGACTGGTTTTACTCAACCAGGTGGCGAAAATTGCATTACTGCAACATCAATAAATTCTATTCCATTTGTTGGAGTTGGAAATACCTCCTCAGCAAATGATGATTATTTTGAAAATTGCCCAGATGTAGGCAACCAAGGTGGAGCACCAGACCATGTATACACCTACTCTACTGGAAACTCTATTGAACACATAGATGTATCTATTTGCGAAAACTTAACAAATTACGACTCACAGCTTATTGTTTATCAGGACAATTGTAGCAGCAACCCAATTGGGTGTCAAGAAGATGGGTGTCAATCTCCCAATTATAATGCGCCCTACAACTCTCAGATTACTGGATTAACTCTTCAACCAAACAAAACATATTATTTTGTTATTGACGGATATGACAATCTTTCATCGGGAAATTACCAAATAAACATTGACTCAAGTAGTGCTTATGATGTTCCTGATTCTAGTATTATTCCATTAGTTTACATAAACACTAATGGTCAAGAAATTCAAAATGAACCTAAGATATCTGCTAATATGGGGATAATCAATAATGGAAATGGAACTTTCAATTACTCCACTGATTTATACAATGAGTACGATGGTGAAATTGGCATTGAAATAAGAGGTTCATCCTCATCCTCTTTCCCTAAAAAAGGGTATGGACTTGAAACTAGAGATGGCAATGGAAACAACAACAATGTTCCTTTATTCAACATGCCTTCAGAAAATGACTGGGTGCTTCATGCTCCATACAGTGACAAATCTTTATTGAGAAATTTCTTGTCATATTATTTAGGAAATAAAATGTATTATTATTCTCCAAGAACTCAGTTTTGTGAGCTCATAATAAATGATCAGTATAAGGGAGTTTACTTATTTACCGAAAAAATAAAAAGAGATAATGGTAGAGTTGATATTTCTAGACTTGACTTTGATGACTTAGCTGGAGATTCATTAACTGGTGGATATATAATAAAAATTGATAAGTATACAGGTGTAAACAATGATTCTTGGACTTCACCATATTCTACAAATTCAATTAATCCACAAAATGTTGAAATTTTATACCATTATCCTAAACCAGACGACATCGCCTTTGCACAAAAAAATTACATTCAAGATTACGTTACATCATTTGAAAATGCGTTAAATGGACCAAACTTTTCAGATTCATCTACAGGTTATAGAAACTTCGCAGATATTAATTCATTTGTAGATTATTTCTTACTCACTGAAGCAACTAAAAATGTAGATGGATATAGAATAAGTACGTTTTTATACAAAGACAAAGATTCCAAAGGAGGTAAATTACACATAGGACCACCATGGGATTATAATTTAGGATGGGGAAATGCAAACTATTGTGAAGGTGGACTAACTGATGGATGGGCATACGAATTTAACAATGTATGTTCTTCTGATGGATATCAAGTTCCTTTTTGGTGGGAAAAAATGATAACCGACCCTGAATTTTTAAACAGGTTAAACTGCAGATGGGATGAGCTTAGAAATGGGCCATTTCATACAGATTCAATTAATCATTTAATTGATAACATGGCTAGTCAATTAAACTTCCCTGCTGAAAGAAATTTCATTAGATGGGAGATTTTAAGTAATTACGTTTGGCCAAATAATTACGTTGGAAACACTTTTTCTAATGAAATAAATTATTTGAAAACATGGATCAATGATAGACTTAATTGGATAGACAACAACTTACCAGGTTCTGCTGTTGATTGTTCATTTTTGACAACAAAAGAAAATCCAGCATCTCTAAAAGCCACTGTTTTCCCAAATCCATTTAAAGACAATTTCTATATTGAAATTAACGGAGTAAATAAATCAAAGGAAATATGTATAGCTATCTTCAACATTAATGGAAAACTTCTTTATAAAGAAAATAGTTCAAACCAATATATTTTTAGTTCTGAAAATTCAAACTATCTAAGTAAACTCTCAAAAGGAGTTTACATTATAGCTATCTCTACTGAAAATTCTATTCAGACTATTAAACTCATAAAAAACTAATCTTATTTGGCAAATAAGTTTTCCAGTGAATTAAAAGCTTTAAATTCTAGTGCATTGTTAGAAGGGTCTAAAAAGAACATGGTTGCTTGTTCTCCAGGCTCTCCTTTAAATCTAATGTAAGGTTCTATAATAAACTCAATACTTTTATTTTTCAAGTTATCTGCTAACGCTAACCAATCACCCATAGAAAGAACAACACCAAAATGAGGTATTGGAACACCATGACCGTCAACATTGTTTTTAATTACAGATGCTTTTTTCCCTGTTTGGTGTATAACAAACTGATGACCATAAAAATCAAAATCAACCCATGTTTCACTTGATCTTCCTTCTCTCATCATTAATACTTCACTATAAAAAATCCTACATTCTTTTAAATTTGATACAGGAACAGCTAAATGGAATGGTCTAAGTTCTTTCATTTGTTTTTTTAAACAAAAAAATAAAAAAAAATCAAAACATGAGCAATCATCAATAATCTATTATAAATTCGCAATCATTATTAATTTATAAATTTTACAAAATGTCTGTATTAGTTGGAAGAAATGCTCCAGATTTTAACGCTCAAGCTGTTATTAATGGAGGAGAAATAGTTGAAAATTTTACACTATCACAATATAAAGGTAAATATGTGATCCTTTTCTTTTACCCAAAAGATTTCACTTTTGTTTGCCCTACTGAATTGTTTGCTTTTCAAGAAAAATTAGAAGCTTTTAAAAGTAGAAATGTTGAAGTAGTAGGTGTCTCAACAGATACTGAACATTCACACTGGGGATGGCTTCAAATGCCTAAAAACAAAGGAGGAATAGAAGGTGTTACATATCCTTTAGTTGCTGATACCAATAAAACAATTAGCGCAAATTACGATGTTCTTGTTGGAGAATTTGGTTGGGATGACAATGGAGATATGATTGCAGAAGGAGAACTTATTGCTTACAGAGGATTATTCATGATTGACAAAGAAGGTAAAGTTAGACATCAGTTAGTTAACGATTTGCCTCTTGGAAGAAATGTAGATGAAGCATTAAGAATGGTAGATGCTCTTCAACACTTAGAAGAACACGGTGAGGTTTGTCCTGCAAACTGGACAAAAGGAGCCGATGCTATGAATGCAACGCATGACGGAGTAGCTGAATATCTTTCTGAGCATTAATCGAAAACAAAAAACAAAAAAAGCCACTCATTGGAGTGGCTTTTTTTTTGCGGAGAGACTGGGACTCGAACCCAGGCAACGATTGCTCGTTGACAGCTTAGCAGGCTGTTGCATTACCACTCTGCCACCTCTCCGTCTTTTAGTTCGAAAGAACGATTGCAAAAATAACACAGTTTTTGAATTCAACAACATCTCAATAAGGTTAAGATTAAAAAAAATCAATATTTAAAAAAACTTAACTATTAAAAATAAAAGGTTTGATTAAATTTGCCAACCTAATTTACCTATTCAATTAAAAACATAAACATGAAAGAAGTAGTTATTATATCAGCTGTTAGAACGCCAATGGGTAGTTTTGGTGGGTCTTTATCAACTGTAAGTGCCACACAGCTTGGTGCAACTGCAATTAAGGGTGCTTTAAGCAAAGCAAATGTCAGCCCCGATTTAGTAGATGAAGTTTACATGGGTAATGTTTTACAAGCAAATTTAGGTCAAGCTCCCGCAAGACAAGCTGCAATTTTTGCTGGAATTGGGAAAAATGTTCCTTGTACTACAGTTAACAAAGTTTGTGCATCTGGAATGAAAGCCATTAGTTTAGCTGCTCAGGCAATTAAATGTGGCGATGCTGATGTTGTTGTAGCAGGTGGAATGGAAAACATGTCCATTGTACCTCACTATTATTCAGCTAGAAAATCAACAAAGCTTGGAGATACTAAAATGATTGATGGTTTAGTTAAAGATGGACTAACAGATGTTTACAACAAAACTCATATGGGTGTTTCTGCTGACAAATGTGCAGTAGATAACAATGTATCTAGAGAAGAACAAGATAATTTCGCTATTGAGTCATATAATAGAGCTGCTAAAGCTTGGAATGACGGTAAATTCAACAATGAAGTTGTTGCTGTAGAAGTTCCTCAACGAAAAGGTGACCCCATTTTGGTTGACAAAGATGAAGAATATTCTAATGTTAGAATGGAAAAAATTCCAACACTTAGAGCTGTTTTTTCAAAAGAAGGAACAGTTACAGCTGCAAATGCATCTACACTAAATGACGGAGCATCTGCTCTTTTACTTATGAGTAAAGAAAAAGCAACTGAACTTGGTCTTTCACCAATAGCAAAGATAGTAAGCTACGCTGATGCTGCTCAAGAACCAGAATTATTTACAACTGCTCCATCTCTTGCCATTCCAATTGCTCTTAAAAAGGCAAACATGTCACAAGATCAAATTGATTATTGGGAATTAAATCAAGCATTTTCAGTTGTCGGAATAGCTAACTCTAAAAAGCTAGGATTAAACCCAGAAAAAGTAGATGTAAACGGTGGTGCTGTAGCTCTTGGTCATCCCCTTGGCAATAGTGGGGCTAGAATTATAGTTACCTTAATAAATGTTCTAAAACAAAACAATGGTAAATATGGTGGAGCTGGTATTTGTAATGGAGGCGGTGGCGCATCTGCAATGATTATTGAGAACATATAATTCTAGCTTTGTGAAAAAAATATTTGTGATTCGTCACGGCAAATCTGATTGGGGAAATCCATATCAAGATGATTTTGATCGTGCTTTAAACCATAGAGGCATATTGGATGCTAAAAACATGGGGGATCATTTGAAGAACTACTCTAATCCAGATTCAATTATTTCTTCTTCTGCTAAAAGAGCAATTACAACAGCTCATTTATTAGCACAACAATTAAATTTTAATGAAAAATTAATTGTAGAGAAAAAGAACCTTTACTTAGCTCCCATAAATGAGTTAATGGAAACAATTAAAAGTATTGACAATAAAGTAGACAATCTTTATCTAATTGGCCACAATCCCGGTTTAACTTCTCTAGTTTCTTACCTTACAGATGACTGGATGGAGCTTAAAACTTGTTGTGTTGCCATTCTTGAATCAGAAATAGATTCATGGGAGAACTGGATAAAAGGTGTTGCAACTATTAAAGAATACATTTCACCTAAATCTATTTAAGGATTTTCTCTTTATAGATAAATTTCTTTTGTATTGATTCATAAGGTCTATAAACATAATAGACGTAGCCATCATATATTTTTATGTTCTCAACATATCTATTTGTCAATTTAAAGCCCCTATTCACATTTCCATTTTCAATTTTTTTAATAATATAAAACCCTCCAGAATTAAAGAGCACAAAAATATCTTTCTCTTTTTCATCCTGGATAAGAGGTTGACTCCATTTTTCATTTTTTGATTTTAAGTGGTAAGTAATAGGAATAGAATCTAATAACTCTAAAGATGAATTATAGTTATAAATATAATTCTGATAATGATCAAACAAATAAATGGAATCATTTTTAACAAATAGCGGAGCATAAATAGGCTTGTATAAAATATCATTAGTAAACACTGATGCTCCTACCCAAATTTCTTTATCTATTCCTGTTTGTTGTTCTTTTCTATATGCCCACAACTTATCTCTTCCACTAACATATTTAAATTGAGCTCTGTACAATTCCATCATAAAATCATCTTTCACCTCTTTAATTAAAGAATGTGTAGAATCTAATTTACTAGATGAAAAGAATTTAATTGCAGGATATAGTTCATTGAAATTTGAATACAAATAAACATTACTTATTGTATCTATTATTCTGTAGTAATAGTCATAAAAGACATCATTATTTATGGCAATTAATTCAATCCTGTTAGTTTTAGAAACATTAATTTGAAACACCTTATCAATTGTTATGACATACGATTGGCCAGAATAGTCTTTAAACAAACGAATCGATTGGCCAGGAATAACATGAGTATGTAACAACTCTTGATTTTCATCTAAAAGGAAAATTTTACTCTCCTTTTTCAATGTTTTTTCATAAGACAATAAAAACATTTGACCATCACTTGTCATTTCAAAATCTTCAACTGAAAAACGATCCGATCCGTATACAGTATCAATTTTATTGGCTATAACAGAAAATTCATCTAATAATAAATTATACAAATTAATAGAAGGTAAAAACAATGTGTCATTTGCATTCCTTCTTAATTTTCTTGATGAAACAGATAAATTATATTTTTTAAAACCAGAATGCTTAAACTCAATATCGATGGTTTTAATTTCATTAACAGAAATCAAAAAGCTTCCGTTTGCGGATGTCTTTGTTAGTTCATTGTTTAAACTTACAGTAACGTTGGGAATAGGGAAATTTTCTAAATCTAAAACTTTTCCAGAAATATATAAATCTGGTTGTGATTGAGAATAAAAAACCCAAAAAATGGAAAGAAAAAAAATCAGAAATATATTTCTCATAATATTAAGATGAGAAAAAAAGAAATTTCCACAAAAATTAAAAGCGAATTAACCAATTAAATTTATCCTCAATTAATCCTTTTTTATAATCGTTTAAAAATGATAAAACTTTAGTTGAAAAAAAATCTTCAGAGGGTTCTGGCAAAAAATAGTCTTGATCATTATAGTGAATACAATTAATAGAAGCTATTGTAGCTGCAGTACCTGCACCAAAAGCCTCTTTAATAGTTCCATTTTCAAAACTTTTAATAATTTCTTGAACTGTTACTTTTCTCTCTTCAACTTCATAACCCCAAGACCTAGCTATGTCAAGCACACTTCTTTTGGTAATACCATTTAAAATAGTGTCTCCAGATTTAGGGCTTATTAATTTGTCACCTAATCTAAAAATAATATTCATTGTTCCAGCCTCTTCTATATACTTATGCTCTTTAGCATCAGTCCAAATCAATTGAGTATAGCCATTATCTTGCCCAAGTTTTGCTGGATATAAAGCAGCAGCATAATTTCCAGCAGCTTTAGCATAACCAGTACCACCTTGAACAGCTCGTGAATATTCTGTTTCAATTTTAACAGGAACAGATGAGCTGTAATATGCGCCAACTGGACATGTGAAAATTATAAATTTATAAGTTTCCGATGGACGAATTCCTACATAAGGATCTGTAGCAATAATAAACGGTCTTATGTAAAGAGAATATCCATCAATTGAAGGAACCCAATCTCTGTCTAATTCTAATAAAGTTTTTAGCGCTTCAACAAATAATTCCTTCGGAATTTCAGGCATACACATTCGCTCAGCTGAAATATTCAACCTTTCAATGTTTTCATTCACCCTAAAAAGTAAAATTTCTCCATTGTCATTCTTGTGGGCTTTCATTCCCTCAAAACAGCTTTGGCCATAATGCAAAACGGAAGTAGCAGGTGACATATTAATATTACCATAAGGTACTATCTCAGGATTCTCCCACTGACCATTAGCATAGTTCATAGTAAACATATGATCTGAAAAAACTTTTCCGAAAGGTAAATTATCCCAGTCTACTGAAGACAATCTTGAATGATCAGTATTTTTTATGCTAATTTTTGTGATATCTTCCACCATCTAATCCTAATTTGGCAACGAATTTAATAAAATTAAGCAGACTAATAAGCTAATTTTAGTGTAATTTGAAACTTGTTTATATTTCATTTAATATAACGAAAATTAACCAAGTGAGTACTGAATTTCACATAATATTAAATAAATACTGGGGATTTAATAGTTTTAGAGGAAGTCAAGAAAAAATCATTAAAAACATTTTTTCTAATAAAGACACTTTAGCTTTATTGCCAACAGGTGGTGGAAAATCAATTTGTTACCAAGTTCCAGCCTTAGCTAAAGAAGGTCTTTGCATTGTAATATCTCCACTTATTGCTTTAATGACAGATCAGGTTAATAACCTGAAAAAGAAAAATATAAATGCAGAATGCATTCACTCTAATCATTCTAAAAAAGAAATTGATAGAATTTTAGACAATTGTATTTACGGAAATGTTAAGCTACTTTATCTATCTCCAGAAAGGCTTAAAACTACATTGTTCAAAGAACGGTTTAAAAAAATGAATGTCAGTTTTATTGCCATTGATGAAGCTCATTGTATTTCTCAATGGGGATATGACTTTAGACCTTCATATTTAGAAATTGCTGAATTAAGAACTGTTAATCCTGAAATACCATTTATTGCTCTTACTGCTACGGCAACACCCAATGTTTGTTCTGATATTCAGAATAAACTTTTGTTCAAGAAATTCAACTCAATTACAGACTCATTTTATAGAGAAAATTTAACCTATTCAGTTGTTCAACCAATTAATAAATTTGAGTATTTATTAAACATCTTAAAAAGCAAAAATGATTGTACCGTAATTTATGTTAGAACTCGTAGGGTGTGTCTGACTTTGTATAACATCTTAAACAAAAATGACATTACAAGCACTATTTACCATGCTGGTTTAGACTATGAGATTAGAAACACATCTCAACAACGCTGGATGAATGGAGAAATAAATGTTATGATTGCTACAAGTGCTTTTGGCATGGGTATAGATAAGCAAAATGTTAGAACAGTTATTAATTTTGATATTACTGAATCTTTAGAGTCATATTACCAAGAAGCAGGAAGAGCCGGAAGAGATAATAAAAAAGCTCAAGCTATATTGATTGTAGAAAATTCAGATAAAACAAATTTAACTAATAGAGTTAAAAAAGCATACCCAAAAATAGAGCTAATAAAAGCTATTTATCAAAAATTCTGCAACCTTCACCAAATAGCAATTGGAAGTGGTAAAGACAATAAATATTCCTTAGATTATAACCTTATTTCCAATCTTACAGAATTTTCAACATTAGAAGTTTTTCACAGCTTTAGATTAATTGAATTATCTGGATACGTTACAATTAGCAATTCAAAATTAAACACCAGTGAGTTAAAAGTTGAGCTTTCTAAAAAAGAACTCATTGAATTTATCGAAAAATACAAAGACTTTGAAGCTATAATTAATGTATTAATTCGATCCTATTCGGGAGTAACAGACAAACTTGTTTCAATTAATGAATTAACAATTGCCAAAAGAATAAATAAGAATAAAGAACAAACAGAGATTTTATTACAAAAGCTAAACACTATCGGAGTAATAAAATATGAGCAAAGCAACTCCCCTATTAGTCTTGTTTTTAATGAACCAAGAATTGATGTAAAAAGACTACAAATAAATAATGAAATCTATTCCAATAAATTAAAAACAGATTTACAAAGAGTAAATTCAATACTAGACTATTCGTTTAATGAAACAACATGCAGAAACAAGCTTTTACTAAAATATTTTGGGGAAGATTTTAAAGCGGATTGTATGGAATGCGACAATTGTTTGAATAATAAAAATAAAAACCTTAAACCCATCGAGAATCAAATCATAAATGTTTTAAAATTAAAGCCTTTAGAGCCTCAACAAATAATTGATGAATTAGCATTTAAACATTCTAAAAATGACATAAAAAAAAATTTAAGAGAAATGATGGACAATAATAAAATAAAAACAAACAAGCTCAATATGATTGAACTTGTAAAATAACACTTCAACTTATTTTTTACAGCTTTTACGACTCAACTTATTTTGACAAGAATCACACTCATTATTTTTAAGCTTGAATAAATTACCAAATTCACAAAAAAGCTCACCTAAATTATTAAAACTTTGTTGATAGAAAGCCCCCACTCCCTGTGTGTAAGGTGATTGTTCAAGATTAGTGAAATCATATTCGTTAGATTCATTAAAAGCATGAACTCTTAAATTTCCATCAGTATTCAATTTATATTCCACATCCACATCTCCTATAAAACTAGAGGGGTTATTATTAAGTTTATTTCCTTGAGAAACACCTAAATTTGTTTCTATTGACAACCTATCATTAAATTGTTGAGTTGACATTGCTACTGAAACCTCATCATTACTAATCTCATCACCAGGTCTATAATTAAATCCTATGTCAAAGTCATCTGAAAATTTAGAAATCATATTACTTAACTGACTAGAAAGCATTTCACTTGTAGTAGAAAGTGAAACATCAACTGTAGCATCAGAAATATCTTGTCGATTAGTCATAAATTTATTTAAAATCAAAAGGGAAAATACTTGCTTATTCATTTCTTGATCTGAACTTACAAGGTTTCTAAGTGCAGATTTTGCAGATTCATTCACTCTTGGAATTACAATGTCAAAATCTATCTCAGGATTAAATAAATTATCTGTTAAATGCATTTCAACATTTACATCTTTTTTCTGCTTCCACTCTTCCTTTTCAGTGTCAGGCATTATATCATAAAGACTTGCTTTTAGTGGATAATAAGTAACTAAATCCAAATCTGCATTATAGGGATCTCCATACCAGCTAATACTTCCTCCAGGTTTAACTTTGAATTTTTTATTTATAAAATCTTTAAGTGTGAATAAATAGCTTCCCTTTGAAAGGGTGTATTGGCCATACATGAAAAATTCACTGTATTTATCAATAACCATGTCTATGTGTCCTTCACCTCTTCCCTGCATAGCATCTCCTACTATTTCATCAAACACAAGTTGCAGTTGGGCATCATCAGTAAGGTCCACACTTAGATTCATTGCTATACCCTCTAAATTAACTTCATAATCATCTTCTTTTTCAGAAGAATTATTAAAGGATATAAAATCTTGTAAAATCACATCTTCAGTCCCATATAATGGAAGCGTTAAATCCGTTCCTTTTTCTGTCTTAGCTGCCACATCAATTCTTAAAAGGTTTATTGAATCGTATTCCATCATTACATCTCCAGTAATAAATGCCTCTCCATAATAAAGAGGATTCATTTTATAAGTCGTATTCAAAACCATAAACGGTTTATCAAAAGAAGCATAAAAATCATAACTATAACTAGAGTAATTTTGATGGTAATAAGAACCCACCAATATTCCTTCAGTCCCAAACTTATCTTTAACAGGTATTCCATTCACCTCAATCATGTCAGGTTTAATAACAATTAAACCGTCTGTTGAATATGTCGTATTTAGCATATCTACTTTAACAGACCCATTTGTAAGATTTAGCTTACCATTTACCATTGGGGTTTGAAAATTACCTTTCAATTTCATTTTCCCTGTCAACTCACCTTCTAAATTGGAAATTACATCTTCAGGTAGGAAAAGATTAGCAAATTCAATGTCAAACTTTTTTAACGTAAAAGCAAAATCTAAAGGGCTATCTTTTCTTTTAGGATAATAATGTCCCTTTTTTATTCTAATACCCTTTTTTAATTTTTCGTTTAAAAGTTGTCCTACCATTTCGACTCTTTCTAATTCAGGATTCCATTTAGAATCTGAAACTAACCCCCCAATTAAATACTCATTAATAGCAAGCTTTTCAATACTTGTTTTTGCATCAAAATAAACATCTCCAAACAAATCAGAAATACTTCCTTCGAAATTAAGTAAACCAGAAAAATTGGTGTTATCCGTAGAAATAAAGGCATTCCACTCCCTTAAGTCAATGTCATTTAATTTCACGTTGAAATCTTCATTTTTATTTTCAGCAATTATACCATCTAGAGAAATAGATTGTTTATCATTTGAAATGTAAAATTTATCAAATGACAAACTTGTTGAATCAATTGAAATAAATATACTGTCACCAAAATTCCAAGTTCCAGCTTTCTTGGAATATATAGAAGTTGGAGCCAAGAGAAAATCAAACTTATCTGATCCATATACATTTACAGATGCTTGAACATTTCCATTATATAAAGAATCATCATCATGCCAATTCAACAACAGTTCTATATTATCGGAAAAAGCTTTAGTATTTAAGCTAATATTTTGCAAATACATTTCATTAGTGAAAAATAAAGTGTCGATGGCTATATCAAATAAATAACTAGTATCACTACTGTAAACTTTTTTAGTTGTATCTAACTCAATATTTGAAAATTTAATTCCTTTGTATTCAACCCAATCGGAAGATGAATAAAGCTCAATTAAGTCATCATCACTATTAAAACTACAATTTAGTTGAGTGTTTGGCGATACCTTTAGGTCTGGAAAAAAAAGTTGAGTAAGCTTTGTTAAGTCATTGATTTTAAAATCCATTAAAAAATCATCATGAGCAATTAAGTTTTCATACTTAACAGGTAAAATACTTGGAACAATTTTAGATCCTAAATTATAAAGATTCATAACTAATGAGTCTAAATCAAATTCACCACCCATTTTAAATTCTGCAAATTTTGAATAAAGCTCAATATTGTGACGATAAACATTGCTCTGTGAGTCGAAAAGAACAGAATCAAAATAATAATCTTCTCCATTTTCATAATATCCGATATTATTAACTTCAATCATTCCAGAAAAATCATTTAAATTACTTCCAAAACCAGAGGCAAAAAGATTAAAACACAACGAAGAAGATTCTCTTCCTTCAATTAAGTTCAAATCATTTAAATGCGCTTTTTGAACATTTATATTAAAATCAAATTGCACTGGATTTTGAGCTAAATCAAAAACTCCATCAAAAAACAAATCAACATTATCATCTAAAACTACTAGCTCTCCATCAAATGAATTGTTTCTAAGGACTCCTTTTACAGAAATGTTATCGTAGCCATATCCCATTAAATTAAACTCTGTAAAGCCTCCATTTAAAGACACATCCATTTCTTTTAAACTTAACCCTTTACCATTAACATCAAGATCAGTAGAAAACATTCCTAAATCATTATTCTGAAGTACATAACCTGCATTAAAATCTGTAGCTTTTAATGTTCCCTTATAATTAAAAAGATTCACATTATCTAAAGAGCAATTAAAGTCGCCTACAATTTTCCCATGATCACTTTTAAGAATGAAATTTGTCGTAAAATCATTGTAAAAACCATCGAGCTTCCCCTTTAGCTTTACAACGCCCAATCTTTCAAGCTCAACTGGAAGTTTTAGGTTGTTTTTAAGACCAAATTTTTCAAGGTTAATACTTTCTAAATCTAATTTTGATGTTTGACAGTTGTGAATGTCTAAATAAATTAAACAATTCTCTAAATCAGTTAACCCTTTAAAATCCACATCACCCTTGAAATAAGATAATGGAGAAACAGAAAGGTTCAAATCCTCCACAAATAGATTATTAATTGAACCTTTAAGGTTTCCTGAAAAATCGATTGTTCGTTCAATTGACTGTAAAGAGGGAACAAAATAGCTTAAATCTTTGAAATCTATTTTTGATTGCTGTATTGACCCTTCAATATAAACTGCATTAACAAAATCATTTAAATCATCTAAATCTTTATAATTAAACGCTATCCCTTTACAGTTTAAAGCTGTTTTTGGAGTTTTAAACACAAATTTTTCTAGCTTAATTTTTTTGGGATTCAGAACAAAGTGACCACTTAAATCAACCAATTTAAAACCACTTCTTTCATTAAAATTTACCTTCTCTAAATCTACAGATGTAATGCCGCTTCTATTTCTAAGTTCTAAAATATCACCATTAAAATTTTTAAACTCTAGATGATCATAATCTAAACCATACTCAAGTACTGGTTTATTCCAATTAAAATAAGAAACATGAGCATTTTGAAGACCTATTTTATCAATTTTCACTGTAAAAACTTCATCAGAAGTTTCAGAAGAGCTAAAATAATCAAGTAAAAATTGAATATTGGTAGCATTCGCACCCTTGTACTGTTGTATTTTAACTCTAGTATTTTCAGTAATTATATAATCAAAGACAGCAAACTTATTCTCTAAACTAAAATCTTTAAGGTTTGCTTTAAGAAAAGGAGCATGAATCAAAGTATCACCTTGCTGATCAGCAATAAAAAAATCATATAATTCAAGATATTCTAAACCATTTAGCTTTACTCTTTCAATAGAAAAATCTGTATCAAGTTCAAAAGAATAATAATGTGTGATTTTAGCTGCAGAAAAGGTTTGAAAGCTATGAGACCTGAAAAGAAATACTAAGATTATAATTACAATCAGCAGCAGTTCAACTACCCTTCCAAAAAACTTAAGGGAGTAGTAAAGCATTTTTTTGATAATTTCACTTAATATTTTCATATGAATAACACGCACAAAGATAACATCATTCTTGGGATTGAGTCCAGTTGTGACGACACATCTGCAGCAGTTTTAATAAACGGCAAAGTTTATTCTAATGTTGTTGCTAATCAAGATGTTCATACTTCATATGGAGGAGTAGTTCCAGAACTAGCTTCTAGGGCTCATCAACAAAACATTGTTCCTGTTGTTGATAAAGCATTAAAACAAGCAAATGTAAAAGCTACTGACTTATCTGCAATTGCTTTTACAAAAGGTCCTGGTCTACTTGGATCTTTAATGGTAGGTACAGCTTTTGCAAAGTCTTTCGCATTGGGACTTAATATTCCAATTATAGATGTCCACCACATGAAAGCTCATGTGCATGCTCATTTTATACAAAAACCAAATGAAAATGTAGAAACCCCAAACTTTCCCTTTCTATGCCTTACTGTCTCTGGTGGACACACACAAATCGTACTAATTAAAAGCCCCCTAAAAATGACCATTATCGGAGAAACTATTGATGATGCTGCCGGAGAAGCTTTTGATAAAGCAGCTAAACAATTAGGTATTGATTACCCTGGCGGCCCATTAATAGATAAAATGGCTAAAGATGGAAACGAAAAGAGATTTAAATTCACCTACCCTAAAGTAGCAGGTTTAAATTATAGTTTTAGTGGTTTAAAAACTCAATTCTTGTATTTCCTTCAAGAACAAACTAAATCAAACTCAAATTTCATTGAAGAAAACAAAAAAGACATCTGTGCTTCATATCAAAGTCATGTTGTTAGTTATCTTTTAAAAAAATTAGCTCTAGCCATTAAAGAAACTGGATGCAAAGATGTAGCAATTGCAGGTGGCGTTTCTGCTAATTCGAAATTAAGAAAAGAGCTCATTAATTTAGGTGCACAAACTAATTGCAATGTTTTTATTCCTTCTATTGAATTTTGCACAGACAATGCCGCAATGATTGCTATGAGTGGCTATTTTATGTATAAAGAAAAACTTTTTGCAAAACAAACTGTTACTCCTCAAGCAAGAATAAATATTTAATTTATTGTTTCAAAAATTAATAATAAATTAGAAAAACTCAATATTACACAATAGTAAAAAAAATGAATATCACATTTAAAGTAGATGGCATGACTTGCACAGGGTGTGCTAAAAAAGTTGAAACTATACTTTTAAAAAACGATTGCAGTCAGGTAAGTGTGAGTAATGTTTTAGCTGAAGCCTCTTTCACAATTAAAGATGTAAAAAAAGTTAAAAAAATAGCAAAACAACTATCAGACCTAGGTTATAAATCTCAAATAAAAGACAACAATAAAATTTCTTCCATAAAAAAATGGAACTCCCTTAATTTACAATTAGTTATTTGTGCATTATTTACAACCCCTCTTTTGCTTCACATGTTGGTTAAAGAAGACTCTTTTTTGAATAACCCAATCTTACAACTTTGCCTTTGCCTTCCAGTATATATAATTGGAACGATGCGTTTTGGGAAAAGTGCCTGGTATTCTATAAAAGAAAAATATGCAAACATGGATGTTCTTATTTTTATTGGGACTAGTGCTGCATTTTTATACAGTATAATTGGATCTTTCTTTTTAGATTCTTTAAACGCACATCATTATTTATTTTTTGAAACTGCTGCAAGCATAATTACTCTAGTCTTGTTAGGCAACTTTATTGAAAAAAGAGCTGTAAAAAAAACAACATCATCACTTATTGATTTAAAAGCTCTGCAAGTGAAAAAAGCCACATTAATTCACCTTAGCAACAAAACATCAACAATCCCATCAAATGAAATTATTAAAGGAAATAAATTACTAATTAATCAGGGAGAGAAAATTCCAACTGACGGAACTATATTTGATGGAGAAGGGTTAATTGATGAATCTCTTATTTCTGGTGAATCAAGACCAGTTATTAAAAAAGAAAATGACATTGTAATTGCTGGATCTATCCTAATTGATGGCTCAGTCAAAATCATTGCAACTAAAAACATACAAGAAAACACGATAAGTGAAATAGAGAAATTAGTTGTTGGAGCTCAACAGAATCAACCATCAATACAAAAAATTGGAGATAAAGTTTCTTCGATATTTGTTCCTACTGTATTGATTTTCTCTTTATTTACTTTTTTTGCTAGTTGGCAGTTGGCCTCTATAGGAATTCAGCAGTCCATACTTTCCTCTATTGCTGTTTTAGTAATTAGCTGCCCATGTGCTATGGGGCTTGCCACACCAACAGCAGTTATGGTTGGAATTGGAAAATCATCAAAAGATGGTGCATTAATAAAAAGTGGAGAAACTTTAGAAAAAATTGCACAAGCTAACACTTACGTTTTTGACAAAACAGGAACATTAACAACAGGGAATTTCACATTAAATAAAATAAATTGTTTTGATGCTATTGATGAAAAAGAAATTAGAAGTATTGTTAGAAGTCTTGAGGTTCATTCAAATCATCCAATTGCTATTTCGTTAACTAAAGAACTAAAAGAAAGTAATCAAAGGGAATTAACAGAAATAAAAGAAACAAAAGGTGTTTCTGTTGAGGGTATAGATGAAAATAAAAATACTTGGAAAGTAGGTTCATTTAAAATTTTAAATGAAAAACATGACAGTGAAGCGAACCTTTATGTGCTAAAAAACAACTTATTAGTTGCAGAAATTTTCATTGAAGATGAATTAAAAAAAGATGCTATTGAGCTAATTAATTTTCTTAAAACCAACAAAAAAAGAATTGTTTTAATGAGTGGTGATCAAAAAAAAAGGTGTACTCAAATAGCAAACCAACTTAATATTAATGAATTTCACTATGAATTATTACCTGAAGAGAAATTAACTCATATTAAAAAATTGACTAAAGACAATGTTGTGGTTATGATTGGAGATGGAATTAATGATGCTCCAGCTCTTTCGATTGCTCATGTTGGAATATCATTTGGTAATGCAACTGAGATTGCTAAAAACTCTTCTGAAGTTGTAATTATTGGTGGAAATAACCTTTCAAAAGTTATTAAGGCCATAGAAAACAGCCATTTAACTTTAAAAACAATTAAGCAGAACCTATTTTGGGCATTGGCTTATAATGTAATTGCTATTCCAATTGCGGCAATTGGATTATTATCTCCAATAATAGCAGCTGGATCTATGGCTTTTTCAGATTTAGTTGTAATTGGAAATTCGGTTAGACTTAAGTTTAAATGAACTATTCAATAGTCACATTCTTATTTTTCTCCTTTATTCCAACAACGACAATAAGCAGTAAAACAAAAATTATAGTTCCCCATGCCCACATTGGAAAGACCGGAGTATCTCCCCTAGCATAGCTATGTAATCCTTTAGATAAATAATAATTCACACCTATAAAAGTCATAAGTACACTAGAGAAGCCAATTACAGAGGCAACATTAAAAACATATTTACTTCTCATTCCTGGAATAAGTCTAAAATGCAAGATGATAGCATATGTCAAAACAATAACTAAAGCCCAGGTTTCTTTTGCATCCCAGCCCCAATACCTTCCCCAAGATTCATTCGCCCAAATACCACCTAAAAACGTACCAATTGTAGCCAAGACTAATCCTATGGTGAGAGTCATTTCATTAATGTATGTTAACTCTCCAATAATGGGTTTCAACCTATTTGTATTATTAGAATTTTTAAATAAGAAAATAAATAAATTAATAAGTCCTAAAACGAAGCCAAGTCCTAAAAAGCCATAGCTAATGGTTATACAGGCTACATGTATCATTAACCAATAAGATTTAAGAACGGGCTGAAGATTAGTAAGCTGAGGGTCAAAACTACTGTGCCCAGCAGTCATCAAAATAAAGAAAGCAAGCAAAGCAGTAGCTGCTAGTGTAATTTTTGAATTTCTGATAAAAAGAAAACCTGCTAAAACACTTCCCCAAGCTATAAAAGTTAGTGCCTCATAACCATTACTCCAAGGAGCATGACCCGTAATTATCCACCTTAGACCTAGACCATAAGTATGGTATATAAAAACCGCCCCTAAACAAATAATTAAAAACCATAAGAAGTAATTAAGTATTTTAAATGAATAAGTCTGTCTGTTTTTAATTAACGCATCCGTAAAACTAAATAAGAGTAATAGAACTGCTAAAAGTCCATAATAATTTTTTAATGTTTTAAAAACATTTTTTTTGTTGTAATTAATTTCAAGATCAATTAATGACTTTTTGGGAAGAATTTCCTTATTGGCTCTTAATGTTTGTATTGACTTTAGGGTTCCAAGCATATTAGCAGCAGAACTATAATCATTACTTTGTTTAGCTGTAGCCAAGTCATTTAAGTAGGTAAACCATATTTTGGAAAGAGTTATTCCGCTTTGATCGTGCTCTCCCATTGATATTGGCTCACTAGCAGAAGGGTCACTCCAACCTACCCATTTATTATTAGGATCATTTTTAACAGGGAAAATAGTTATTATATTTCCATACATGAGCTGTAATAAAATATTGAATCGTTCATTTACTTTTATTAACTCTTTGTCGAAAATATTTTTATTAATGTCTTTTTTATTAAAACTAATCTTTAGTTGTTTAAGAAGCTTTTCTTCGCCTTTATCGTTAATAAAATCTTTTACAGATGCATACTTCCCTGTTATACCTAAAGAATCTGCAACTCCTGTATTGGCTTTAATATAAATTAGCTTTTGAGAAGTCCAAAATTCAGAGTCTATCATAAAATCAAGAAAAACTTGCATGGCATCTAGCTCTAAAGAGTCATCAATTACAAATTGATCTTTCTTACTCACCTTATGAAAAACATCGTATGCCAATGTATGCATGGGCTGAATTCTCCCTTCATAAGATTGCACTAGTAACTCTCCAAAACTATCGGCATGAGCTAGGTTAACTGGTTTATAGCTTTGTGAGCTTAAAGAACTAGTAGATAAAACTAAAAACAGAACTAATGCAGCAATTCTGCTTTTTCTCATTTTAATGATTTGCTTTCTAACTTTTAAGAATCTAGAGTTTTTATTAATCAATGTTGCAATAAAGCCTAAAGCCAAGAGTAAATAACCTAGATAAGAAATCCATGTCCCCCAAAAATCATGATTAACAGAAAGAATGGTAATGTCAGGATCTAAACCAGCATCTTTACTTTGATCGTCAGACCAATCGTAACTAGATTGAAAAAAGCGATATCCATCGTAATCCACTACATGATTCATAAACAAATTATATTGTTCATTCACATTATTAACGGTATCAATTATAATTAAATCACTTTCATAGCTACTAGGACTCTCAGAACCAGGATACTTTAAAAGTCTAAAATCTTTTAAGAATATTTGAAATGGTAAATCTATAGATTTAGCACCATAGGCTAATTGAAAAAACCAACCTCCAATCTCTACCATTGTTGGTTTAGGTTGTAGACCTGCTCCACCATAAATTACAACATTTTTTGATTCATTATTTAATGCTAATGATAATTTAATGGCATCAGGAAGGTCTTCATTTACATAATCTAGCTTACCATTATTATTTGCATCTTCATTCACATTGCTATCCAAAATACCGTTAGCATTATAATCTTCATCAACATCTAATTTTCCATTCTGATTTAGGTCTTCATCAAAATAATTTAATAGACCATCTTCATTCACATCCTCATTAATTGTTGGCCTAATCTCTAACTTAGCCTTTGGATGAATTTCACTAATCATTATTTGAGTTCCATCAATATTTATCAGGTTTCTAAGACCAATTAGATGTAAGCTATCTCTGATAAGCGTATCCATTGGAATATCTTTCATTGACTTGCTCCTATCCTCAACAGAAAGTTTAGCCATATCTGTTCTTATAACATTGAAAGGTGAAAAAATAAAAAACCCAGATTCGTCCTCAAAAAAACGTATTGCATCTGTTTTATCATTGTTATTAAAAGAAAGCCAAACCGTTCCTTTTTTAATTGATTCACCATCTTTAATATAAACTTTCTCTCTTCCAGGAAAGACCAATTCCAGTAATTTTGACCCATCAGCAACATTGGTAACTAGCAACTCTTGTGCATGTGGAATGTACTGTTGAGATTCAACAAGCACCTTCTTATTATCAGGGAAATCAAAATCGTAAGAAAATTCATTATATGTTACAGGGGTAAAGAACAATTTGTCTGAAAAAGTAAATTGTTGTTTTTCATTGTGAGCAAAAATTTGAAAATATGGATCTGCTGAATAAATCTTATTCACTGCTTTATCTTCTGGTATTAGCATTACCCCCTCGTAACCAAAATACCTTGTTACACCAGCACCAATAATTACAACAATAAAACCAATGTGAATGGTAAGCATAGTCCATTTCTTTTTAGAAAAAAGGCTATACCTACTAATATTATTAGTAAAATTAATTACTAGAAGTAATAAAATCAATTCAAACCACTTAGAGTTAAAAATTAAAACTCTAGCAGTAATTGTATCGTAACTATTCTCAATAAATGTAGCTAAACCTATGGCAATAATGAACAAGAACAGTAGAACTGCCATTGCCTTTGTTGAAATGAGAGCTTGAAATAATTTCACTAGTTAATTTTACATGCGAAAATATGAAATTAGGCACTTGAAAAACAGAATGTTTTAATCAAAATTGATAATCTATAAATTTCAAGCTTTATTTTTGCTAAACAAACCTATATTTAATGAAAAAAATAAATGTCATTGATAAATTCTGAAATACGTTCATTTGATTTAACACCACTAACTATTTACAATTGGGATTGTGAAAATCCTAAAGCAATTGTTCACATTGTACATGGGATGAGTGAACACGCTGGAAGGTATGACCATTTTGCTCAATGGCTTAACTCGCAAAACATTTCTGTTGTTTCTTCTGACCTTAGAGGACATGGGAAAACCGCTGGAGAGCTGAAAAATGTGGGACATTTTGCCACAAGAAACGGATGGGAAAAAGTTTGCAAAGACATTGTTTTAATTACAGAACAAATAATTGAAAAGCACCCTAACCTGCCAATAATATTTTTAGGCCACAGCATGGGCTCTTTTCTAGTTAGAAAAATAAGCTACACTTATCCAGACTACGGTAACGGTTACATCTTTTCCTCTACTGCAGGGCACCCTGGATTACTAGGAGTTGCTGGAGTTAGAATTGCCAACATCAATGTTAAATTAATGGGCAAACGCAACAAATCTCAGCTTATGACAATGCTTACTTTTGGAGATTTCAATAAAAAATATAAAGAAAAAAAAACAAATAAAGATTGGCTATCTAGAGACGAAAGTGTTGTAGAAAAATACATAAATGACCCTTACTGTATGCAAACATTTAGCTCTCAGTTTTACAGCGACTTAGTAAATGGTTTGTTAGAAATTAACAACATTAATAACATTGAAAAAATGAACAAAGACCTTCCAGTTTTATTTTTTGCAGGAGACATGGATCCAGTAGGGAATTATGGAACGGGTCCTTTAGAGGTTAAAAGCAAAATGACTGCTGCTGGTTTAAAAGATATCGAATTTAAAATGTATTCTGAGGGTAGACACGAAATGTTAAACGAAACAAACAAAATAGAAGTTTACGAATTAGTATTTAACTGGATTAATTCAAAATTCATAAATGATTAAAGACAATCTTCTAAATATAAAAAAATCTATTCCTCAAGATGTATTATTGGTTGCAGTTTCGAAAACTAAACCTATTGAAGCAATTCAAGAAGCTTATGAAACTGGACATAGAAATTTCGGAGAAAACAAAGTTCAAGAACTTGCAGATAAATACGACCAATTACCCAAAGACATTAAGTGGCACATGATTGGTCATTTGCAAAGAAATAAAGTAAAATTTATAGCTCCATTTATACACCTAATACATGGTGTTGACACCTTTAAATTACTAAAAGAAATAAACAAACAAGCTCTAAAGAATGACAGAATAATAAATTGCCTTCTTCAATTTCATATTGCAGAAGAAAACACAAAATTTGGACTTAATCTTGATGAGGCCATATCATTTATATCCAACCAAGAGTTCTTGGAACTAAAAAACATATCTATTTCTGGTGTAATGGGAATGGCAAGCTATACAGAAGATAAATCAAAAATCGAAAAAGAATTTTCAAGTTTAAAAGTTATCTTTGAACAGTTAAAAACACACATCAACAACAAAAATTCATTTAAATGGATATCAATGGGAATGAGTGGTGATTATAAAATTGCTATCAATCAAGGGTCAAACATGGTGAGAATTGGTAGTACAATCTTTGGCAACAGACAAATCAATTAATAATTGCATCCATTTAATTGCCAAATACAGCATTTAATAGTCAAAAATACACTATCTGTCTAAAAAATGTATTAGTGAATTAAAAACCCTCTAGATTTGTAGCAGGGGTAGTCAAATATATGTTGCTTTTAGCAACTTATTTTGAGGGGAGCTTTTCAAAGCTCCCTTTTTTTATGCTCAATTTCGAACGTTTTTCAAAACAGCTTTTATCTTCTTTATTGTACATTTGCATCAAACTTGATTACAACAATTTAAAATGAATATAACATCAACAAAATTAAGCACTTTTAACAAAGCTATTTTACAAGATTTAGAATCTGGTAATAATGCTAAGGTTAAAAATGCATTAAAAAAATTATCTAGTAAGGGGAACGAATCAATTATAGAACCACTAATAGAATTTTACACTTCTTTAAATGAAGAAGATTCTATAAGAAATGAAATTAAAACAGTATTTAGTCAGCTAAAATCAACTAAAGCACTACCAGAATTAATTAAAAACTTAACTCACCCAGATAACAGAGTTAAAGAATTGGTGCTATTTTCAATTTGGAGCTCAAATTTAGATGCTGTTGATGCCATTCCATCTGTAGTTGATTGTGCATGTAAAGGAGATTTCATGGTTGCTTTAGAAGCATTAACTCTAATAGAAAACTTGGAAGGACCTTTTAATGAGCAAGATTTAATTGAAAGCATGATTTCTATAAATGAGTATCTTTCGAAAGAAAAGGATGATAAAATTGAGCTTATTCAATCAATTTTACAAACAATAACGAAATTTGAAGAGCAAATACAAATTTAATTGAACTTGGAAATAAGTATCTCTATTTTAGGATCTGGCAATGTTGCAACTCATTTGTGCAACTACTTTCATGAAAAAGGGATTAAAATAGACGTCATCTACAACCATGATTTAGGGACTGCAAAATTACTTGCCAACAAAATAAACTGCCATTATACATCTTTAGTTCAAGAAATACCTAAATCCTCAACTATATATTTAATTGCTCTACCCAACCAGCACATAATTGATACAATAGAAAAGTTAAAATTAGACAACCCTTTTTTAGTTCATACTTCCGGAAGTTTTAATTCTGAATTATTAAATAAATACACTAATAATTGGGGCTGTTTATACCCTATGCAAACATTTGTGAAAAACCAACCCTCTGACCTAAAAACCAGTCCATTTTTTTTAGAGGCCAACGAAACTAAAAACAATAAAATTTTAGAACAACTCTGTCTAAAAACAGAATTAAAATTTCACTTTCTTAATTCAAAACAAAGACAACAACTTCACATTGGAGCGATTGCTACAAATAATTTTTCTTATCATTTATTTAGCTGTATTCAAGAATATTGTAACAACTATGACCTACCCTACAATACACTTCAGCCACTTTTAGCAGAAACAATGAGTAAAATTGCTCTAGAAGAACCGTTTAAACACCAAACAGGTCCTGCAATTAGAAATGAAGAAAATACGATCAAAAATCATTTAGATTTATTAGCAAAGGACAAATATTTATCTGAAATTTATTATTTATTCAGCAATCAAATTAAAAACAAACATGAGCTATAAAGAAGCACTTCAGAATATAACCACATTTATTTTTGATGTAGATGGTGTTTTAACAGACGGGTCAGTCATTTTAGATTCTTCTGGGGAAATGGTTAGAACAATGAATACAAAAGATGGTTTCGCCCTCCAACACGCAATAAAAAAAGGATATAATGTTTGTATTATTACTGGAGGCAACTCTGTAATGGTTAAAAAAAGGTTGGAACATTTAGGAATAAAAGATGTTTTTTTAGCAGCACATGAAAAAATTGGAATTTTCAACACCTATTTATCGAATAACAACATAGAACCTCATCAAGTACTTTACATGGGTGATGATCTTCCTGATTATCCTTGTTTAGAAGCAGCTGGAATTGGAGCATGTCCAAATGATTCTGCTGTTGAAATAAGAGAAATTTCCAACTATATTTCTCACATAAAAGGAGGGAAAGGTTGTGTGAGAGATGTTATAGAGCAAACTTTAAGACTCCATAATCAATGGTTTGACAAAGACAGCTTTAAATGGTAATAGATATTACCAAAGCTATAAGGTTTAAAAACCTACTACTTCTCAGTTTTATTTTCTTTTCATTAGAGCTTTTATTTCATATTAAAGCCCCTCTAAGTCAATACAGCAATATAAATTTACTTGCTTATTTTAGTGTAATACTTACTGCAGCAGCAGGATATGTGATTAATGATTATTTCGACAAAGATTCAGATATACTAAATTCAAAAAAAAACAAAACAAATTTATCTGAAAACCGAATTTTAATTCTTTACTACATTCTAACTTTAGCATCAATTTTAATTTCATCATTATTCAATAACCAGCTCTTTTTTGAATTAGTTATTGTTGCCCATTTTGCGCTATTTCTATATTCATGGAAACTGAAAAACTTACCATTAATTGGCAATTTAACAATTGCTATCCTTTCTGGCATTTGTCCTTTAATTATGTACATTACACATCCAGAAATAAAGCAATTTTTAAGTACAATAAACTCATTTGATGTATTAGAGTTAGTTATTCCATTTATTTATGCTTGCTTGTCATTTTTCACAACATTTATTCGAGAAATCATAAAAGACATTGAAGATTACAATGGAGATAAAGCGCTAAAAGCCAAAACAATTCCAATAATTTTTAGTAAAGAAATAGCGAAATTCTTGGCCATTTTGTTGTTATTCGCTGTTACCACATTTATTCTGTTAATTATTCTAAATCACAACACCATTAACATAAAAATCGTGACACTACTTGCTATAATAACACTAATTTTCATCCCTTTAATAATCACCATTAGAAATACTGTGTTAGCAAAAGAAAAAAAAGATTATACTGTGATTAGTAATTTACTGAAATTCATATTTGCAAGCTCTAACGTTGTATTATTAATACATATTTTCACTTGAGATGATAAACGAAAAATTAGAAAAATTAGAATTTATTTTAGGTTCAAAATCGCCAAGAAGACAAGAACTATTAAAAAAATTAATTCCTGAATTTAAAACTATTGTAAAACCCGTAAAAGAAATTTACGATCCAACGCTTAGTAAGCATGAAATTGCCACATGTTTATCGGATTTAAAATCAAGTGTTTTCAACCCAAAAAATAACGAACTGGTAATTACTGCCGACACAATAGTATCTATAGACAATGAAATACTTGGCAAACCTAAAAATGAAAATGAAGCGTTTTCCATGCTAAATAGATTATCAGGAAAAACACATGAAGTAATTACTGGAGTAACATTAAAAACAAAGCATAAAAAAGAAACCTTTCACGACACTACACAAGTAACTTTTTATAATTTAAGTCCTTTAGAAATTAATTTCTACATTGAAAAATACAAACCATTCGACAAAGCTGGATCTTACGGAATTCAAGAATGGATGGGATATTTTGGAATTTCAAAAATAAGTGGCGATTATTTCAATGTAATGGGGCTTCCTCTTCATTTAATTTACAGAAAATTAAATTCATTTTGATTTAAGCTGCTTTCTCTATTAATTTAAAATTTAATTCTTTAAACATAAAATCAAAATCTTTACCCGAATCAATCATGTCAAAATCATCAGACTCATATTTCCAATCTATTTGAACTTTTAATCCAGAATTTAAAACTGCTTCATTAAAAAGACCAAATATTTTATAAAGCATTCTAGCTGTAGAAGTGTTAAAATATTCAAAATCAATAATCATGTTAAGCTTACTTTCTTTGTTGTCATTTACATAGATTTTGGCTAGGTTAAAAATAGGATCGTAAAACTTTCTTGCATTTTCAGGATAAGAAACTCCTTTAAATACAAAACTATGTTCATTCACATCCCAAATTACTTCAGGTGTATTTTTTGACCCACTAATTGACAAATGTTGATTACCCATAACACTTTGTATTAAATTCATAAACAAAGTTAGCGAAGTGCTAAGTAATTCAACACCAGAACTTCCAAACGTAAAATCAATATTAATTTATAAAAAACTAGAAATAGCTAGTTGATATGAATTTAAACCAAAACCAGCAATAACACCCTTACAACTTGCGGCCATTAGAGAGTGATGTCTAAATTCTTCTCTAGAATAAACATTAGAAATATGAACTTCAATAACTGGAGATGAAATTGCAGCAACAGCATCTGCTATAGCAACAGATGTATGAGTATACCCACCAGCATTTAAAATTATGCCGCATGGCTCAAAACCCACCTGATGTAATTTATTTACAATTTCACCTTCAATATTACTCTGAAAAAATTGAAGTTTTATAGATGGGTTGTTCTTTTTTAATGTAGCTAAATAATCTTCAAATGATTGACTTCCATAAACAATGGGATCTCTTTTACCCAGTAAATTCAAATTCGGACCATTTATTATAACAATCTTGTTCAACTATTTGATGAATTTAATAGTCATAGGATAACTATGCTCTTCCCCATTGTATGTCTTTATTGCAGCTATTACTCCAAAAACCCACTGTAATAACAAAGCCAAACCACAAGTAAATAATGCATATATAAAAAAGCTAATGAAAAAATTTAGAACGTCCTTTCCGTGAGCGTCAACATCTGCATCTTGACCCTTGAACTGCGACCACATTACAATGGGTAAAATAGTTCCAGCTGGTGGAACAAAAAAATTAATGAATTGTCCTAAATGCATGAATAATAAAAATTGTTCTTTCTCCATTCCCCATGGTTTAAAATCACTTGGAGGGATTATTTCTACTTGAGGCTCTTGATTAGGAGTTGCATTTTCTTCTGACATAATTTAAAATTTGTTTCTACTAAAATATACAATTCAAACATAAAACAAAACCTACTTCACATAATCTTGTTTTCTTACTAAAGCATAATCCTCATTTTCCAATTCTAAATAACCTAGTTCGTATACAAAGTAATAAGTTTTACCTTGCTTAGTCTTATAAATATTAGTGTAATAATAAAAGTTAAATCCTCTAAGTAAAAGTTGTTCTTTTGTTGTTCTTGACTTCTCACCGGGCATGAGTTTAGAAAGTATTCTTCTATTTTTTCTAAGGATAACATTTACTCTTCTTACATATTCATTAGCATCTTTATTTAAATTATTGTTGAAAGAATTTCTACACTGATCGTTACAAAATTTCTTATCTGCCCTACCCATTAACTTAGTACTACATTCTAAACATTCCTTTTCCATAACTTATAATTAAATTGCTAAATTCTATGTAATCAAACTACTTATTTAATTTAAAATGAGTATAGTCGACAAAAAACGAATATAATCGTTTAAATACCAGCTACAAAAAATATTAGTCTTGACTTTTGTAAAATGAATCAATTACAACAAATCCAACAAAGACTAATTATTAAAAGATATAGCCAATCGACAGTGAGCACATACCTGAGCTGTTTAACTCATTTTTTCAATTTTCACAAAGCGAAAGACATCGAATCTCTAAGTAAACAAGACATTCTATACTATTTAGAATCGCTTGTGAAAAAAGGATACTCCAAAAGCTCTCAAAATCAATACATTAATTCCATAAAATTCTATTATGAGAAATTTTTAGAAAGAGAAAAACAATATTATTTTATTGACAGACCTATAAAGGATAAAAAACTACCCATTGTATTAAGCAAAGAAGAAGTTCAATGCTTATTTAACCAGTTATATAATTTAAAACACAAAACTATACTTGTTTTAATTTATTCTTGTGGACTTAGAATTTCAGAGCTAATAAATCTTAAAATAAATGACATTGACACTCAACGAATGCTCATTCAAATTAGGAATTCAAAGGGAAATAAAGATCGACAGGTTCAGCTAGCTGAACAAATACATCAGCTCATAAAACGGTA
>Ga0315332_10000036_pt1 | contig 36941 bp, 38 predicted proteins | sample M110034915metaG_FD_203455 | JGI IMG/M metagenome (GOLD analysis project Ga0315332, IMG submission 203455) | Ammonia-oxidizing marine archaeal communities from Monterey Bay, California, United States - M1 100m 34915 | ecosystem: Environmental > Aquatic > Marine > Intertidal zone | place: USA...
GCTCTATTGGTCAACCAAATTTGTTGGCTCGTTCTTCTAGAGCTGCATGCATTCCTTGTTCCCGGACAGTCTTGAAAAAGCCGACGTAGGAATCGCTTTGGTGGAAGAACGTATCCAAGTCAGCTGTGCTGTAGGTCGACGCTATGAGACCCATATTTTCGAACCACCGGTTTGTCGCGAGTTTCGATACTCGAAGACCAACCTCTGCGGTTCGAGCAACATCGTTGGCCATCGCCAGCGCCGCTGAGGCGAGGTCTTCGGCGGGAACGACTTGGTTGACGAGACCAATTCTTTCGGCCTCAATTCCATCTATCAATTTCGCAGTGAGCAATAATTCTTTCGTTTTGCGCATCCCAATCAAGATGGGCCAAAAAGACAATGTGACAGGAATCCCCAAGTCTCGTCCTGCTGGGTGGCCAAATCGCGCATTTTCGGCAGCAACCACGAGGTCCGCCATGGCGAGCAGCTCTCCTGCCCCGGACAAGCAGGCACCCTGTACCTCGGCGATAATTGGCTTCGGAAATTTCCACAGCCGCAACCAGTATTCAAGAATTTCGGTTACGTCTTCGCGATCTTGGACTGCGTTGACTGGTCCTTCAAAGTCCGCTCCGTATTGAGTGAGGATCCAATCATCGGGAGCTAGGTCGTACCCCGCACAAAATGACCGACCGGATCCTTTTAGGAGAACTACCTTCACACTCGAATCACCTTTGGCTCGTTCAAACGCCGCCTCCAGGTCATTGAGCAAGCTCCGGCTCATAGCGTTGAGCTTCTCGGGCCTGTTGAGCGTTATTGTGGCAATTTTTTGTGAAGTTTCGTAAAGAACTTGATCAGAGTGGGACATGGAACTTTTGTTGAGGAGCGACATTCCACGAAGTTCATCAGGAAAACTTGCCCCGGGCAATTTCAACTAAACCGACGTTAAGTCGAAGATTTGCCTAGGACGATTAGCGCAGCGAATCATTTGGATTGCTGCAGGCACCAGATGGCTTGCCCGAGGTGAGATTAGTAATTGGTTCTATCGTGGAACAGTGACCGAACAAGAGATCAAACCGGAACCGACGCGCGCAGAGGAATGGGAACTACTGCGGCAAAAACACTTGCGTTCTAAGACTGAAAGACCAGACTCCTCCGCTCAAGGCATTCATCACCTGGCGCTATTGAGTTCTGACGTCGAAAAAACCATTGACTTTTATCAAGGCATTCTTGAATTTCCTTTGACCGAACTTTTCGAAAATCGTGATTACGCGGGTTCGACGCACTTCTTTTTCGATACTGGGAACGGCAACGCGTTGGCGTTCTTCGACTTCCCGGGCCTTGATTTGGGTCCTTATAAAGAAGTATTGGGCTCTCTGCATCACCTAGCTATTTCGGTGACTCCGGAGAGATGGCACCACCTTCGAAGCAGATTAGAGGCAGCAGGTGTTGAAATAGTGTTTGAGCACGCGGGTTCCATCTACTTCAGCGGTCCAGATGGAGAACGATTGGAACTTCTGGCGGAACCATTAGGGGAAATGAACGGACGGGCTGTTCTCTGAGTTGTCGAGAGATGCCATCTAGTAAAATCAGTTAAAGAGGTCCTTGCCTTGGCGGATTCATGGCGGCGAGATCGCCTCCGAGCGTCTTGAAGCGAGCCTCGGCTTACAGGTTGAACCCGCATTGCATGAGCGGGTGATTCCATCTACGGATTAGGGTCCTGTATCTACATCACAACGAGAAAAGGTGGAAAATTATGCTCGGAGAACATGTTGGTTCTATGGCAGGTGCCTCACAAATGACGGCTCTACCAGCGGTAAACGGTATGCCGGCTGCTGAAACTACAGCAACTACTGCGGGAACTTTGGCGGGTGTCGAAGTGCAAAGTATGGCGACGTACCAGGCAACAATGCGTGCTGATGGGTCTTGGCAGGGAGAATGCCCGAATTCAGGCATAGTCATGGCCGCAGATGGGGTTGCGACTTTCTCAGCTACTGGCGTCGGCTCACCAACTGAAGATGGTGGGTTTGCCTTCAAAGGGGTCGTCTATTTCAACGCTTCTGCCCCGTCCCTTAGCTCCCTCAATGGCGTAGCGGTTGTCTATGACTGGACTGTGGCAGCTGATGGACAGGCCACATGGGAACTATGGGAATGGAAATAGAGTAAGTCCCGCAATCGGTTATCGATAATGGGCCGCCCTTCGGGGCGGTCCATGTGTTTTTAGAACTGCTTGGCTAGCAGCATGATGATGAACACTACGCCGAAAGCAATAAGTAATAGATTGCCGGTCTTCATTGTTCCTCCGCTCTAGGAGCCCATCATCATTCCCATCATTTCTACTTGATCGACGAATGGCCCAGAGTTTTCAATTTCGAAAAGCTGAGAAGCGGATAGCTCCGCAATTACTTTGAGGTTCGCTTCCATGCTTGGGTAGGTATTGATGTTGACCCATTTGCCGATGGCGGCCGAGTAGCCGCTTGCGACTGTTTCTGTGCCTGCTGCTTCCAGAATGCCCATTTGTTTGGTGAAGAGTTCGTTCCATTCAGGGGACCCGAATTCAATTCCGTCCCACGCTCGGCCTGGTGTTCCTATCGAAAATGACGTGTAGCTCATTATTGGTTCTAGCTTTCTGCTGTTGGTTGGTTATAGGTCAGAGTGCACACACTAAGTCAGGCGGCTCCTGGGGCCAGCCATTTTGCTTTGTGTCGGCGTGTTCGGTGCTTTGCCTGTGTAAATGGGACCTAGGGTTTGGTGGTTTTGTTAAATCGGCTACTCGGAGCCTGCTAATTGCTTAACCTGTAGTCGAAGCTTTACCTGTAAGACGTTCTGTTGAGCAGGGTTAGTAAGGGGACGAAATGGAATTTGATCTCGTTATTCGAAACGGAAGTATCGTCGACGGAACTGGTAGTCCGGCTTTCACTGGTGACGTAGCAATTTCCGACGGCAGAATTGTCCAAGTAGGGAACGTTTCGGGGTCTGGGCGAAGAGAGATCGAAGCCGAAGGGCAGCTGGTCACACCAGGGTTCGTTGATATCCACACGCACTTTGACGGCCAAGTGTGCTGGGACAAAGAAGTGACCCCTTCGTCGTGGCACGGGGTCACCACAATTGTGATGGGAAATTGTGGAGTGGGTTTCGCTCCGGTCCGACCGGGTACTGAAAACGACCTGGTCGAGCTAATGGAAAGCGTCGAAGATATTCCTGGAACGGCGCTTCACGAAGGAATCCCTTGGGGTTGGGAATCTTTCGCTGAATATTTAGATGTGATCGACACTCCCTACGCAATCGATATAGCTGCTCAAGCGCCTCATGTGGCGATTCGGCACTTTGTAATGGGTGAACGTTGCTATGACGATGCAACTGCTGAAGACATGCAAGAAATGAGCCGAATTACTAGGGAGGCGCTAGAGGCAGGGGCCGTTGGATTCAGCACTAGCCGCTTTTATGGGCATCGCGACAAGGCCGGGAATTTAGTTCCCGGTACCAACGCCAGTGGCGACGAGATGATTGCGATAGCGGACGCCTTCACTCATGTTGATCACGGTGCTATCGAGATTATTTCCGACCACCTGAAAAGCGAAGAAGAGCTCGAGTGGATTGAGCACATGGCAAGAACCACCGGACGGCCATTAACTACTTTGGTTACTCCCGAAACCGGCGAAGAGATTTGGAAGCTCGCTGAGCGCCTCAAGTCCGAAGGTATCGAGATCCGACCTCAAGCGGGCGCACGGTTGGCGTCAATACTGATGACACTAGAGGGGACTGTGAATCCAATGAGGCAGTTCCCGTCCTACAGCGCGATTAGAGATCTAAGTATCGAAGAACAAAAGAAGGCTCTGAGGTCTGAAGACTTCCGGTCGCGAGTTATGGCCGATGAGCCAAAACTCGCTCGAGATCGAGATACCAACAAAATGATTTCATCGTGGGACAGGATGTTTGTCTTGCCCGAGGACCTGTCCTATGAACCCGGTTACGAAGATTCCCTAGAGGGAAGAGCAGCTCGCGACGGCATTTCAGTACGCGAAGCACTTATGGATGCGATGGCTGATGGGCGTCCAATTCTGTATCTCTTCGGTGACTACGACTACAGCGTTCAGCCTCAGTTCGATTTCATTTCCCGCGATCGCTCCGTTTTTGGATTGTCAGATGGCGGCGCGCACGTCGGAGTGCTGTGTGATGCAAGTGTGCCAACCTACATGCTTGCTTATGCCACTCGAGATCGGACAAAGGGGCCGCAACTATCGCTTGAATTTGTCGTGCACAAAATGTCACAAGACACCGCTGGTGTATACGGGTTGACTGATCGGGGCGTCATCGCCGAGGGATACAAAGCCGATATCAACGTCATCGACTACGACAAAGTCAGGCTGCATGACCCCGAGATGGTGTTCGATCTGCCATCAGGCGGAAAGCGTTTGATCCAAAAAGCCGATGGTTATGTTGCGACTATCTGTGACGGAGTCGTGACTTATGAGAATGGGGTTCACACGGGTCAAATGCCAGGCCGTTTGATTCGTGGTGGACAAACCACAGCGAATTAGGACTATTCGCACGACGCCCAGCAGCCCGATATAGCTGAAGCCGCTAACTGGAGTGGTTCACTCATTTCGGGAGAAGAACAAACGCTGGCGCGCTAGTAGTTGCAGAGTTGAGGCTGTTTAGATCCCTTGTATAAGCGGTCAGCCCAAATTAACGACTTACTTGCCAGATCCGATTCCTCTACGGTCAACATAAAGTCAGCTGGACATAACCACTTTTCGGGACCCCGATCGCTTGCCTTTAGGGACATGTGCACATGGGCCCAATCGTCTTGGCCGTACAGGTATCCGAGAAATTGACCTTGAACGATTTGTTCGCCCACTTGAATCGTCATGGATTCCATCATTTTTTGAGCGAGAAGTTTTTGTTCGGCGATTTTGGCTTGGTCTGCGGGACCCGCTGAGGGTTCGAGGCTGTAAGAGATGATCTCACCAGTTGGGGTTTGCCAGGCCAAGTTGATTTGAAATGCCCCATCGGGCTGTCTTTCATATACATCTACAAACGTGACACGCCCGTCGGAGACGGCTTGAATCGCTACTTCTTCTTGGCCTGTGAAGTAGTCAATGCCATTGTGAAACTGAACTCCGAGTTGATTTGTTTTAGTAGCGAAAGGTTGGACTCCCCAATAATCATCAATGTTGACAAACGGTGTAGCTAATAGGTTCAGTGGTTGTAGCGGATCTGAACTTTGGTCGCCCTGAGGCTGTTCAGTAGTGGCGGTTGGCTGAGTTTGGGCTGGAACGGTAGCCGCTGCGGTGGAACTTGGTTCGACCGTGGCTGCGACCCCGGCCCCACCGTTACCAGGCTCTTGGGTGGAGCTCCCAGAAGTGCCGGTCGTTGTACCCTCTCCGGCACAAGCTGACAGCGCAATAGTGAGAAGTAATCCGAGTTTAATAATTTTTTTGTAGCTCACCTGTAGTCCTTTGTTCCGTGGATTGTCGAGTCAATAGCGTCGAGGAACACTAGTAATTAGTCTTCCTGTCGCAACCCTTCGATGGGCCGAACTTGCGTAAGTCATAAACGCGTTCATCGCTCACGTTCTTTGTTAACAATCGACTGCGCTATTTCCCTGAGATCAGTTTCGTAGCGCGAGATTCTGCTACCAGGGTCTCCGGCTGGGTAAATCGAGAGGTCAACGTCGTAGATCAACCCAAGCCAAATAAGCGTTCCCAAGTCATGCAAAATGTTATCCGGGTGCCCTTGATCATCTCTGAAAATCGCAGACCCTTCGCTCCCTACAAGCGCAGAGACATCACTGAGCGTTCCTGCTTCAAAACGATTCCGAAGCTCAACGGCAGCGGCACCATGAGGAATGTCAAGGAACTCTGTCCCGGGATAGCGCGTCTTCAGATTTGCAATGATGGTAAGCCAAAGCCTTTCGTGCAACATGTTCCAAGTGTTCGCAAAGCTCTCTGCATCTGAGTACTGCTTCGGCTGGTCGAGCCAAGGCAAGGCGAGACCAAATTTCGTCTCCGGGTTTTGTGCCAAGGCGTAATCAATCCATTTTGGAATACCCCAATAAGAGGCGGGATTACGAGGGTCGTTAGGGCAGCAAATCATGATCAGTAAATTGGTCTCACCCAGGTCAAGTATCGCCTGTATTTCCGCTCGGGCTGCTTCATCATTCCACAGTCCCTCAGGGTTACCGTTCGTGTTGCCGCCGCGGAAAATGATGCTCTGGGAGTGTCCAACAATCTCAGAATTATCTGCGAAGTCTTCAAGGCGATCCGCAAATGGTTTGCCGAAACTATGACCGATATACAGAGTGTTATACCCGGACCCTGGCTCAGATGTTCCGATATCTGATTTCGGTTGCGCCTGGGTTGCATCCTCTGATTTTTCCGGAGCTGGTGCAAGCTCTCCAGTTACGACAAGTAGCCACGAAACCTGCTCAGATGCCTCGACGCTAATAGATACTTCTCCCCGGGTTAACTCGCCTGTTTGGTGGCTACCAGTTCCGGTACCGGCAGGTCGTTCATAGACAACCCTGCCCCCGTCGCTGTCTTCTATGGAGACCTTTAACGGCCCGTTATTCGACGCGATGATAAGTGAATAGTCCACGGCAAGGTTCAGGGACCCCAAATCAGCAGAACCGTCACCTTCAAAAGATGCAGCTACTTTTTGGCCGTCAGTAACAGTTTCAAGGGAAAGGACCGACTCAACTAGCGGAGCGCTAGTTGTTTCCGCTCCTCCTTGGCTGTCAGACACCACTTCGGCGGTGTTCTCTGTCGCAGGCTCATCCGTGCTTTGAGAGGCGCCAGCGCACGCAACACTGAACATAGAAAGCAAAACCAATGCCGAAATATTCTTTAGACCTATAGTCATTTCACCCTTGGCAGAAATGCTGGAACGCAGGAACAATGGGAGCCATGGTAGTCGCCAACGTGGACCGATTTAGTTTCTCTCACAGATGACGCTTGCTGTAGCACTCAGCGTCTGGACTGGTGCATCTCGAGCGGCGCTTTAAAAGAGATTTGCTCAACTTCAGTTGATACTGAAGCTTGTTCGTGACTGCCGTTTTGAGACTTAAACCTTGGGAGAAACCTTCTCGGAAGACATGGATTGTTGAACTAGCCCTATGGTGTAAACAAATTCCGAGGGGCCACATTGGAAGAGATAACGGTTTATACAGCTTCGCAGATCCACACGATGGACCTAGGTCGACCTGAAGCCTCAGCAGTAGCAGTCTCTGACGGACGGATTGTTTCGGTTGGCTCCATTGAGTCGATGCAACCTTGGTTGCGGCGTTACCCACACGTGATCGATGACCGGTACCGAGACAAAGTGATGATGCCCGGTTTCATCGATCCCCATACACACCTGAGGTTGAGCGGCACCTATATGGGTTTGGAATATGTGGGCCCGATTGACTCAGCCGCTCCCAACGGGATCAGGAAAGGTCTCCCGAGCAGGGATGCCGTCCTAAATCAGCTGCGAGCCTTAGCTGCCGAACATGATGACCCGAACGTTCCGATTACTGCGTGGGGGTATGACCCTGCTAGCCAAGAAGGTCACCTAGATCGAGACATGCTCGACCAAATCAGTGACTCTGTGCCTATCTGGGTGATCGCTTACGCACCTCACATCGTTTATGCAAATACACCCATGATTGAAATGATCGGAGTAGACGACGACTCAGTGGGTCATGGGATTGGGCGGTATCCGGATGGTCGCCTCAACGGATGGTTTGTGGAAACAGAAGCGACGGCGCTTGCTACCCGACCGGTTGCTAAACAGGTCTATGGAACTAACGCAGGCCGAGATGCCATTGATCGCATGGGAGCGGTCGCCAAAGGAGCGGGCGTCACCACGACAGCGGACTTAGTGTGGGGGATGGCTGATGGATTTGAGCCTGAATGGAACGACCATGCGTCAGCAATTGCAGAAGGCACCTTTCCGCTACGCATTTTCATGATTCCTTTCGAACCGAAACTTGTTAGAGAATTCGGTTCAGAGATGCTGCACTTTCTCGAAACAAAGCGAGCTGAAGGCAACGACCGCCTCAATACCCACGGAGTCAAATACGTAAATGATGGTTCGTACCCTTCAATGACTTTGGTCATGAACGAACCCGGTTACCTAGACGAAGACGGGGCACACACCGGAGAGATCCCGTGGGAAGACATGGTGGATCGGATGCTGCCGTTTTGGAAAGCGGGGATCCAAATTCATTCCCACGCTAATGGCGATCGTACGCTTGATATGACGCTTGACACACTTGAGGCTCTGCAACGGATACACCCGAGGTTCGACCACCGATTCACAGTTGAGCACTACTGCATTTCTTCGCCTGCTCAGGCTCGCCGTCTAGCTGCCTTAGGGGGACAAGCATCGGTAAACATCTATTTTGTGCATTTCCGAGCCCAGTTACACAGTGAACATGGATTTGGGCCTGACCGAAGTGAGGCCACTGCGCGGCTGGGCTCTTTGCAACGTGCCGGCGCACCGTTTGCTCTTCATAGCGATTTCAATTTGGTGGTGACACCGCTATCTCCTCTTTTGGCTGCGTGGTGCGCAGTGAACCGCGTCGGCGCTGATGGTGAAACCGTTATGGCACCTGGAGAAAGAATTTCTGTCGATAGCGCACTTAGGGCAATCACTATTGATGCTGCCTACATACTGAATCGAGATAGTTCGTTGGGTTCCCTGGAAGTTGGGAAGCACGCTGATTTCACCATTTTGGATGACGACCCATATGAAGTCGCACCCGAACAAATTAAAGACGTGGCAGTTCACGACACGGTGCTTAATGGTGAACCAACCAACTAAATCGGGGCCAAACGCACTAGACGCAGCTTGGGAAACAGTTCTTTCAACGCTGCGGTCTGTGCGCGGACCTACCGACCTAAAGCGAGCATCGGGTCCACAGCTTGATGTGACACTACTAACAGGTTTTTTGGGGAGCGGAAAAACGACTCTGTTGCGTCATCTTTTGCAGAATTCAGAGGGGTTAAAGATTGCCGTAGTCATGAATGATGTTGGGGCTGTCGAAGTAGATGCTCGCCTAATCCGAGGTATGACAAGTCAACAGATTTCTCTTTCCAACGGATGCGTATGTTGCGCGCTTTCAGATGATCTCTCCGAGCAGCTTCAACAGTTAAATGCAGAACCTTATGACGCTGTGCTTATAGAGGCGAGTGGCGTATCTGACCCCGTCAACATCAGTCAAGTGATTGCGGGGCTGCCCGAGTGTCGGTTAGATGGAATCGTCGCGGTGGTCGACCCCACTTCTTTAGACGCATACCTCAAAAGCGTTGAGATTGGTCCTCTGCTGACCCGCCAAATCCAAACAGCGCATCTGGTGCTTGTTTCCAAAGAGGACCTTGTAAACGAATCAGAGCGGCAACAAGCGATCGCTGTCATTAGCGCAATTTCGCCGGGAAGCAGAGTTATTCCAATTTCTGAAGGGCGAATTGAACCAAGCGTTGTCCTCAGCGCAGCAATGAAAGGTATCTCGTTACCAAATGACGATGATCAGGCTGTCTTTCGATTCGTAACAGGAGTTATTAGCTCGACCGGGCCATGGGATCCGCTTGAAGTCGGAAAGCTGCTCGACAGATCAAACCATGGTCTATTGCGGGGTAAAGGCTGGTTCGCTGACACTGATCGCAATCTGTACCAATTACAGATCGTAGGTCGGCGCTGGTCAATTGATGAATGGGCTGGGGATGCACCCACAGAACTTGTTCTGATTAGCGCTACCCCCGATGAGCTGGCTGAAGCGGAAGCGATGTTTGGGGAATGCAACCTTGACCTCTAGCTGCTCGTCATGAGTTCAACTGAAAGCTGGGCTTGGAAGTAACCACGGCACTTCTGGCAATAGTCTTAGTCCCTAGAGCCGGGTGGGCCGGCTCTAGGCCACCTAGAAAGAAACCATAAATGATTTTTCATATCACCCATCATCACGATGAGAAGACCTGTCCAGCTCATGAGCCCGAGAAGGTCGCGGCAACATTTGGACAAGTGCTGCCGTCATTAGCTGAGCAAGGAGTAACCGTTCATGGGGCGTGGGTAGATCCACCAGGACACGATTTCTTCTTTGTTGTGGAGTCCGACTCGTATGAAGCGATAGTTGAAGGTTTGTTCCCTGCAGTTCCGATGGGGACAGCACGAATTCAGCCAGTCGAGGATTTCCAAGCCCGAATGCAAAAGGTAGCTCAAGGCTGAACAGTGACTCAAGACCCTAATATCTGACAACGGCCGCCCTTCGGGGCGGTCTTTGTCCTTTCTAGGGATAAGCGGAGTGGCGTGTAGTGCCCTCACATAAAACTGCTGGTCAGAAGACCCGCTGAGTCTGATCGGGATAGGAGTCCGGTAGGGTCTGCAAATTCGAAAAGGAATTGGTGCATATGTCCAAGGGAAAGCGGTTGACCTCTACTGTCACCTCAGAATCGACAGTTCAGTTGAGTATCGAAGAATTCGAGATACCAACTCCAGAAGCTGACGAAGTTCTCGTAGCAGTAGAAGCATCACCTATTAACCCCAGCGATCTTGGGCTCCTATTAGCAGGCGCAGGTGAATCGACTGCATCGAGAACAGAGAGCGGTCTCGTTCTTTCGCTTCCCGATGGAGCGGTCGAAGCTCTCGCTGGTCGACTTGACCAGGTCATGCCAGTGGGGAATGAAGGAGCTGGCATAGTCGTCGATGCCGGAAACGGAGAGGAAGCCCAAAAGCTCAAGGGCCAGGTTGTTGCGGCTCTAGCTGGTGGAATGTATGCCACTCATCGCATAGTGAAAGCACGAGAGTGCTTGGTTTTAGAAGAAGGCACCAAAGCTGTCGACGCGGCATCGTGTTTCGTGAACCCGCTTACCGCCTTAGGTATGACCGAAACCATGAAACTTGAAGGGCACTCTGCGCTCATCCACACCGCAGCGGCATCGAACCTAGGGCAGATGCTCAACCGAATATGTATCGACGATGAAATCGCTTTGGTCAACATTGTGCGACGCGAAGAACACGTAGAACTCCTCAAATCACAAGGAGCTACTCACGTCATCAACTCCAGCTCGTCGGACTTTCGAAGCGAGCTAGTAGAAGCCCTCACCCAGACTGGAGCAACAGTTGGCTTTGATGCCGTAGGCGGTGGTGACTTAACCACAGAACTCCTTCACGCCATGGAGGTAGCAGCGAGTTCAACGGGCAACGAATACAGCCGCTACGGATCGACAACCCACAAACAGTTGTACATCTACGGCGGACTAGACCGAGGTCCCACTCTTCTGCGGAGAAATTATGGAATGGCTTGGGGAGTAGCTGGTTGGCTGCTGCCTAATTTCTTAGCGAAAGTAGGGCTTGAGCGAAGCAAGGAGTTGCGATCGCGTGTAGCGGCAGAGTTAACGACTACCTTCGCCAGTTCATACAGCCACACGCTCTCACTTGAGTCAGTCCTCGATATAGAGAGAATGAACGAATACTGCAAGATGGGCACCCAGGCGAAAAGCCTTGTTTGTCCGCAACTTTGATGACTGCCCCTAATTACCGAGAGTGCAGTAGAGGCATTCCTTCGATTGGCCAGTCGATGGCGTACACGTAACCATGGTCGGAGGAAGTTACGAACAGAGTGCGGAAATCGGTGCCACCGAAACAACAATTAGTCGGCCCAGCATCGGGAAGTTCGACGATCTGGATAGGACGACCGTCATTTCCATCGAGTACGAATAGGTTGTTCGAACCATGGCCCGCCACGATGATCTGGCCAGACGCGTCAAAACAGAACCCGTCAGGTACTGACCTTCGGCCAATCATCCCATTTGGTTTAGGTGTCGCACTCAAAACGCCGGGTTCCTCAATGCGGTAACTCAAAAGCATCCCCGTGAGAGACTCGCAAACAACCAACACCTTGCCGTCCGCTCGAACCCCGAGGCCGTTAGGGAAACCGATATTGGAAGCAACGCGAGACGCTTCGCCCTCAGCGTTCACGTAACACACCGGACCGCCGTCTCTGTCTCCGCCGACAAGTCCGCTCCACTCAGGGTCAGTGAAGTAATAACCGCCGTGAGAATCGAAACACAAATCGTTAGGGGAGTTCAACGTAACTCCGTCGATCTCTGAGAGCTCGAAAATAACAGCACCTTCACTGTTGACTGTTTGAATGCCGCCTTGTCCGTAGACGGGTTCTATTGCTTGAGACGTTGAGGGAACATCGGTGGGCCATCTGCCTCCGTTGTTAGCAACCAGAAGTTCGCCTTGAGCGTTGAAGGCAGCTCCATTCGGCCCGCCTCCCGTATCAGCAAAAGTTGACACTGTGCCATCTGCAGAGATTTTGGAAATTCGTTGCCCGGCTATCTCTGTCACGTACAGAGCCCCATCTGGGCCAATCGCAGGGCCTTCGGGAAACATAAGTCCTTCTGCCAGCCGGTCTACTTGAACACTCATGACTCTCCTCCGCAATTGTCTGAGAGTCGACGCTAGGTGATGGTGATCTCTCGAAACCACAAAATGTTCAACTCTATTGGAAAGGTCCCCTCAGCGAGTTCCCGGAGAGACAAACTCGATCCTCATCGGAACTGAATCCGGCTTAAGGTCAATGTCACCCTGAATCGTCTCGAATGTCGCAACAACCGACGAATAGTCGTCCGTTAAGATCCCCACACAGAAGGAATAGGAACACGATGGTTGACCAGCTACCCGAAGAACTTCGAGCCCTTAAAACGAGGATGAAGACATTCATTAATGATGTTGTGATTCCTCGTGAACCCGAGTTGATGGACGAAGATGCCAACTCTGGACCCGTAGCCATGGAGCTCAAAACTAAAGCCAAAGAATCAGGGTTGTGGGCGCTTGGGCATCCAACTGAGATAGGTGGCGGCGGGCTTCCATTCATGGATTTTGTGTATTTAAACGAAGTTATTGGAAGATCTCACTGGGGTCAGCGGGCAGTTGGCAGTCTCTCAATGCAGGACTCAATCATGCTTCACCTGTATGCCAGTGACGAGCAACGAGAACGCTTCTTAAATCCACTGGTTGCGGGCGAAATTTATCCCTCGGTAGGTTTGACCGAGCCAGAGGTAGCTGGATCGGACCCCACCCAGATGCAGGCAACAGCGGTCTTAGATGGTGATGAGTGGGTCATTAACGGGCACAAGTGGTTCACGTCCGGAGCCAACCGCGCCGCGTTCACGACCGTGTTCGCTATCACCGAACCTGACGCAGAAAAGCACAACAAATTTAGTTCCATCATCGTTCCCACTGACACTGAGGGTTACGAGATTGTTCGAGTGGTGCCGACTATGGGACACACAGAAGGCAACCATTGTGAGGTCAACTACAACGATGTTCGCGTTCCCTACGAAAATCTTCTTGGCGGGCGAGGTCAAGGGTTCCATATCGCCCAAAAGCGGCTTGGCCCTGGACGAATTTTTCATTCCATGCGTTGGCTGGGGCAAGCGCAACGAGCGTTTGAGCTGATGTGTGAGCGAGCAAAAATGCGGTACGCCCACGGCAGTTACCTCGCCGAGAAAGGCGACATCCAAGCGATGATCGCTGAATCCGCGGCAGAAATTCAAGCGGCTCGGATGATGACTCTCGATGCAGCAAGAGCGATCGACTCAGGTAGTGAAGCCCGAACTGAAATCAGCCTGATTAAATTCTGGGGGGCACGGATGCTCCACAATGTTGTTGACCGAGCCATCCAAGTCCATGGAGCGTTGGGTGTGACCTCTGACACACCTCTGGAGTTCATGTACCGAGAGGCTCGTTACGCCCGTCTGTATGACGGACCAGATGAAGTGCATCGGATGGTGGTAGCGCGAAGGCTGGTGCGCGATCCCTACGAAGGTGTTCCTTGGGCGTAATCAAGTTCTGTAAGACCCAAGCACCATTGTGGTGACACGTTCTGATGCCTGGTAGCTGGCAGCTACCGGTTTGGGACGATAGGGATGACCTGGAAGAACAGATCAAGGTATCCAATTTAATTTTGCGGTCGCTGGTTTTACCGTCGAATTAGGATCGATTACGTGAAGGATATTGACCTGAATGATCCAGCTAGCGTCGCAAACCCATTCACCTATTGGTCCCGTTTCCGCGATGAAGGACCGGTGCAATGGAGCGAAGCTCATCGAGCATGGGTCATTCTCGGTCATGCTGAACTCAGCGAAGCTTTTCGCGACGGGAAATCACTTTCTGCCGACAGAGTTACGCCGTTAGAACGGGTAGCGCAGCATCGCCCGGCAAGTTTCGCGAAAGTGGTTGAGTTACTAGGTGGATGGATGGTGTTTCGTGACCCGCCGCTACATACCCATCTCCGAGATCCGTTACGCAACGTCTTTACCCCAAGGCGGGTGGCGAACCTTCAACAGACTGTCAGTCGGGTCGTAGAAGAAATCGTCGACGGTTTGGCCGGAGAGATCGACGTTCGAAAAGATTTCGCTGGACCACTTCCGGCTTGGGTCATAGCTGAGGTCTTAGGGGTCCGGCCAGATGAAAGAGACCGGTTTCAACAATGGTCCGATGATCTGGCGACAATCGTCTTTGCCACTGACCCACACGTAACAGCGCCGGAGCAAGCAATGGCGGCGGCCGGGGAATTCAGCGACTTCTTCCAAGAGTTGATCGACCGCGAACGCTCCGACCCATCTGGAACCTTAATGACCCTGCTGGTAGATGGAGCGGGCGACGAGCTGTCTGACCTTGAACTAGTTGGAGCATGCACTCTGATCTTGTTCGCCGGTCACGAAACAACAACATCGTTACTGATGAACACAATGGGCTTATTAGCCAGTCAGCCTGATCTCATTGAACGACTAAGGGTCAACGACACAGAAGCTGCCCTCGAAGAATTCCTTCGCGTGCTTGGGCCCACGAGGAGCATGTACCGAAAGGTCGCGGTTCAGCACGAAAGGGGAGGGCAGACCTTTGCGGTAGGCGACAACGTCTTGCTATGCGTCGCAGCCGCCAACCATGACCCAGATGTCTTTGTTAATCCTGGAGAACTGGTGCTCGACCGTGACCCGAATCCACACCTGACCTTCGGATGGGGACTCCACCATTGCCTCGGAGCTCACCTAGCCCGCCTTGAGGCCCGCCTTGCTCTCGATGCGTTGTTGGCGAAGCACCAGACCTTTGAAGCTCTCGGTCCTGTCCCACCAATTGAGGGAACCGTTATTTCATCAATTCAACAGCCCATGCAACTTCGACTCACATAAGTACAACGGGCTCGATGTAGACGATTGCGTGACCACCTGAAACGATGAGGAAGCGTTGGGTAAACCTTCGACGGACCGCGTGGGGGAGTGTTTCCTCTTTGTGTTAATCGCTCGTTTGGGTCAGTATTGGCGCTAAGTATCTTTAATGAGAGGTGGATAAATGTCCTTCACAATGGGAGTCATGATGCAAGTTCCTGACCTCGCAACCTTCACTCAGGTTTCCGAGAATTCAGGCAAGGAAGCAGCACTTAATGCCGGGGCGACAGACGTTCGAATTAATCAAGTAGTCATGGGCGGAGACAGGGCAGGCATGGTTGGCGCCATGTTTGAGGTCCCTGGAATCAATGCTGCGATGGAAGTCAACGCTGCGATGTACGCGAATAATGACATCGTGAACATGATGAGAGACACTGGAGTTCAGGTGCAGAGCAGGACCCTCATGCGTCATGCCGCACACAAAGGAACCACCGACGGTCAGTACTCGTCATATTTGATGATGAGTGGCGATCAACTGCCCGACGAAACAGCCAATTCGAATCTCGAACACGGCTTCGGTCTCATGGGGGCTGCGGTCAATGGTATGCGCCTGGTGCAAGCATGGGCCGCTGGCGCTACCCCCGCGCCCTTCGGACTCATCTCTTGGACTGACGATCTTGATGCTTTTGCATCAGCCTCCGCGGCGACTATGGCTGATCCGACGACTCAGCAAAACTTTGCTGACAGTAACTCAGTTGTGCAGGGCAGGATGGTTTTGAGACGACTGGTTTAAGTTCTTTTGATTGGTTAGGGACCGCTCTCCGGGGCGGTCTTTTGCCATTTTTGGATGCTTAACGACATGTGCTCAGTGCCCACCGATCCATAGTGATACATCGACTAGTTGCGGCTCTTTGGGTACAGTCGGTTTCGCCGTATTCCGGAATGGAGATGTCATGGAGCAGAGTGAGCTTCGTAGTTGGATCGAACATCGAGCAGAGATGCTCTTCGTATGTATCAAATGCCTTGTTCTGATGTTGGTAGGAGTAGCTGTGGCTATTTCGTGGGGCCAGCTAAGCGACAACGCAGAGTTAGCGTTATCAATAGCGGTCGCTGTTGTCGGGTTATTTCTCTGGTTCGGCTCCCATGGCGCGATCATGGACATCTCGGCCATGCGCTCTGACATGAACGATGACCTTCGGTCAACAACGTTCGGTCAACAGTTTTCCAAGGCCCCTTTCCCTGTTTATCTGATCCTTAACACCTTTGCGATGCTTGGTGGTTCGGTAATGCTCATCGTCTTGATTAACGCCTAAAAACACCGCCAAAAATGGAGCGCTGAAAAGTGTAAGTGACCAGTTGGTCTGTCACCCTGGGGCGCGCCCGATGGTCGAGGCGCTGTTGACCAGGTGTAGTGCCTTATGCTCGTTGCTACCTCGTTAGGTAGAAAGCTTGAAGGTTCATAATTATGGATATTGCGACGACTGAAACTCTGCCGGGCCGACGAATCACCGCTATCAAGGGTGTGGCTGTTGGTTCGACCGTTAGGACAAAGAACATCGGTAAGGACATTGGGGCTGGCCTCAAGTCACTTGTCGGCGGCGAACTAAAGAGCTATTCAGACATGCTTGTTGAAGCAAGGGCTGAAGCGCTCTCTCGAATGGAAGAACAAGCTGTCGAACTCGGTGCTGACGCGTTGGTCAACCTCAGATTTATGACATCAGCGGTTGCTAGCGGGGCTTCAGAGATCCTTGCTTACGGTACAGCCGTCACTACCGAACCTCTTTAACAATCGAAGCGACACCACTGCTCGAAGATGAGACATGATGTCTAGTTGTGGAGAGAATATTTAACGGAATTCGGGTACTCGACTTTTCACAAGTCTTAGCTGGACCCACAGCTACCAAGCTTCTGGTCGAGCTCGGTGCTGAGGTGATCAAGGTCGAATTTGCCGAAGAGGGTGACCCCAGTCGCACCCTACCGCGCCTCCGTGGGTCACGTTCTGGATATCACGTGCAACAAAACAGAGGAAAACGATCTTTGTGTCTGGACCTACGCGACCCACGAGCAATCGCACTAGTTCTAGACCTCGTACCTAACGCGGACGTCGTTATTCAGAACTTTGCCCTCGGCGTGATGGAACGACTTGGACTCGGGTACGACGTCATATCGGCGGCTAACCAGCGCATCATCATGTGCAACATGTCAGCATTCGGCCGAGAAGGTCCACTCGCTCAACAACCCGGATATGACCCCATCGCCCAGTCGTGGGCCGGAGTACTACACATGTTGGGGTATGAGGACCGAGCCCCCATTCTTGCCGGAATATCACCTGGCGATGTGCTTGCTGGGGTCCATGCCTTTGGTGGGGTGGCAGCAGCACTGTTTCATCGAGAACGTACAGGCAAGGGGCAAGAAGTATCAGTATCGCTGCTTGACGCTTACTCCACGGCCCATGAGGTGAACTGGCAGGAGTGGTCAGTCTCAGGTGGAGAAAGCGAACCCATCAGAAGAGGCAACGTACATCCGGTGGTCGGCGGTGTCGGTGTTTTTGAGACCGGCGACGGTTACGTCACAGTTGCAGCAGTCAACAACGGTCAGTGGCAACGCTTGACCGAAGCGATGGGACAGCCCGAACTTTTTGATGACCCTCGCTTCTCATCTAGCCCTGATCGTGTTGCCAATCGAGATGAGTTAAACGACCTGATAGCGACCTGGCTTGCAGCGCAACCACATCGAGACGACGTCGTAAAAATCCTTGAGGAATATCGAGTGCCGTCTGCGCCTGTGTTAACGCTGGCCGAAGCCGCCCAACATCCCTACCTGCACGAAGCAGGCGCAGTGCGATGGGTGGACGATGACATCCTCGGAAAAGTGCTGGTGCCGGGTATGCCTATCAAGTTCTCTGAGACTCCCGGTGATGCTCCACTGATGACACGTCAACTCGGAGAAGATAATGAATACGTGGTGTGCGAACTAGCTGGTCGAAGCGGCGGTCAGTACATGGCGTTAGTTGAAGACGGTGTTCTGTTTCACAACCCTGATAGCTAGAGCCGTCAGGGCGCGAGGGTATTGATGTCAGTAAAACACTTCGGTAGAGAGTCCAGATTTCTTGGTGCCTGATCTTTAGTTCTGCCTTGTGAATTCAAGTAAGTCGTCAAGCCAGTCGTATAACTGAAGGGTTCCGGCATCACCTAGGTCATCGCTTCCTGAGTCGCGTGATAGGGAAATGCGGAGTGTGCTTGGGTACAGGTGATCGGTTAGAGCTTCTAAGCTACGACTGAGATTTTCTCGCACATTTTCCCCGCTTAGCGAAGGAGGGCCGACGTTTGCGATCGCAACGTAACGGCCGATAAGGCAGCCGTCGCGTATTGGTCGAGAGAGCCAGTCGATGGCGTTCTTGAGACCGCCCGGAATGCCGTAGTTGTATTCAGGCGTGAAAATTATTACTAGTTGGCTGTTCGTGACAGTCTCTTTTAGAGCCGTAACTGTTTCCGGTTCAGTGTTTTCTAGATCCTCATTAAATAAGGGAAGATCGTCGATGTTTGGCCAGTGAACCGAGCACATGTACTCGAGATATTCGCTAGCTGTTCGAGCAGCGACTCTGTTCAGAGAGGAAGATCGAAGACTCCCTACTAAAAGAGTGCAGCCAGGGAGTTCGTCCATCAGGAAAACATTAGTGCCTTGCTGATCGAGCGTTTGGAAATTAAAACGGTGGTGTTCGAGCGTGTGGGCTCGGGCAATAGACGTTAGGTGGAAAGAAATGTCATTTATTACAGCGGCGACTGTCGCTACTGCGGATCTTGAAGAGTTGGTATCTGGCTCGCCAAAGATCAAAGAGATCGCGCTAGGGCTTGGGGCTACTGATATGCGCGCAATGCATCTGGTTATGGGCGGAGATCAAGCCGGTCTCGTTCAAGTCCAATTTGACTGTCCTGATGTCAGTACGGCCCTAGGTGTGTGGGAAGGCCTGTACCAAACCAATGAACAGATCGATCTCATGAAACGGTCAGGAACCCAACTAGTGCGTCGAAGCCTTTTGCGAGTTGTGGCCGAACGAGGAGAACGCTCCGGAGCTTGGGGTTCAGGTCTGTTGATCTCCGGAGATCCGGTGGATGATGCGACCACGGATTCCAACATCGGTGATGCTTGGGTGAATATGTCGGCGGGAGCTACGGGTTTGCTATTCGCGGAGACGATTGCTGCTGGTGCGACTCAGAATGTCGCTCCCTATTATGCGTTGACTTGGTGTGACGATATGAACTCGATGATGCAAGCTTCGGCTGCCAACATGGCCGATCCGAAGGTTCAGGCGAACATGGCATCAGCAAACGCGAAAGTCATGGGACGAATCATCGCCAAGACGATTTTGTAAATCATTCAGCAACCTTTTAGGAGTTAAGGCCTTCCGTTTCCTGTGGCCTTAACTCCTGCGGGGTGTCTCGCTGGTTTGAGATGCAACCCTTTACTGGACGCAGCCGTAGTGGGCTGATGACACCTGTCGGGCGTAGCGACGCAACACTGAGCCCTTCGGGATCGTATTCGGTAACTCCTTTGGTCCGATTTTTGCCATTCGTTGGTTTAGCTCGTCGTCTTCGATATCGACGTTGAGGGTGCGGGTAACTGGGTCGATAACGATGGTGTCGCCATCCAGTACCGCTGCGAGTGGCCCACCGTCGGCTGCTTCGGGGCAAATATGTCCGATAAGAATTCCATGTGAGACGCCGCTGAACCGGCCATCAGTGACGAGAGCTACGTCTTTACCTAAGCCGCGTCCTTGTAACTCGACGGTGAGCATGACCATTTCGGGCATGCCGGGGCCACCTTTTGGACCGACGTTGCGTACGACGACCACGTCACCGGGCACGATGACTCCGGATTGGATGGCTGTCATAGCGTCAGGCTCATTTTCGAACACTTTGGCGATGCCGCGAAATTCGCCGGTCTGGAGGGTCTTGCCTCCTAGTTTCAGTACACAACTTTCTGGCGCAAGATTTCCTTGGAGAACAGTGATGTGGTTGTTTGGTTGGGCTGCTGGGTCGGCTACTGGTTGAACCAAGTCCTGATCGCCTAGGTCAGTTAACGGTGCGACGTCAGCCAGGTTTTCGGCAAGGGTTCTTCCTGTGACTGTCATAGCGTCGCCATGTAGGAAACCATTATCCAGAAGCTCCTTCATCACTATTGGCACCCCGCCGAGCTCATGTAAGGCGACCATCGAGTAGGGACCGTGGGGTTGAAGGTTCGCGATCAGCGGAACCCGCTCACCAATTTGCTGGATGTGATCGATGGTGAGATCCACCTCTGCATCTCGAGCGATAGCCAACAAGTGCAGGTACATGTTGGTCGACCCACCCATTGCATAAGCAGTTGTGATGGCGTTCTCGAAGCCCTTCATGTTCATGATGTCACGGGGCCGAATATCAGCTTTGATCAGTGTGTAGAGAGCCTTGATGGTCGCCTCCACCTGTGCTTTTACATCGTCGTGGATGTCGCTATTCGCGTCGTAGTCAGCGGGATGCGAAGCGCCCCTGGGCAACATCATGCCCAGCGCCTCGGTAATAGTGCTCATAGTGTTCGCCGTAAACATGGCGCCGCAAGTGCCGCTACCAGGCATCACGTTCCGCTCAACTTCTTCGAATTCCTCTGAGGTGATTCGACCGGCTCGCATCGCTGCTCGCGCCTCAGCCCAATCAAGAATCGTCAAGTTGTTGCCCTTGGATGCCCATGGCTCAAAGTCCACGCAGCCCGGCGAACTTGTTCCTGGGTAGATCACTAGGCCGACATCGTTAGTTCGGGCCAAAGGCATCATCGCGGCTGCGCCCGTTTTGTCGCAGCCGGAGATGACAACCATCGCCTCGCCGTGATGTGCCCGGTGTCCAATCTCGAACGAGTCAGCAATAATGTCTCGTGAAACGAGGCTGTAGTTGGCGTTCGCTGAGCCCTGGGTGAGGGCATCGGAGACCGCAGGCCCACCAACCAGCAATCCTTGCCCGCCATGCCTAGTGATCGACTCTGACAGCAGATCCGAAATGCGTTCGACACGGTTATTGCAACGATGGGCGTTTGTGTAGGCCCCCGCCACCGTAACGATCGTGTTTTTCGCAGCGATGCTTTCGGGTTCAAACCCTGCCGCCCGCAATTCGAGACTTGCCCGCTTCCAATGATTCCCCTGATTCCCAGCCATCTGATCCACTGTAGTTTTCAAATTTGAGAAGAGCGGACGATAAGTGATCTGGACGTTTGAGGGTTTGGCTCGTTGCTGGTCTTGGGGTGTTGGTACTCGGGATGCTTTGAATCGGGTCAGAATGGTTACGTGGTGCTGAGGTGAAGCGTAAAGCAGGGGAGTAGGTCATTGCCTTCGGACGAAATTGAGCAGATGGAAGCTTGTCCGACACTCGAAACTGAACGCTTGGTCATGCGTCCGTTTCGAGACGATGACACGGACGCTTATTTCAGAGTTTTGGACAATGCGCAGGTACGAGAATCGCTACACCTTCCCGAGACGCTAGACCGGAGCGATGCCTGGCAACAGATGGCCTGGTTTCTAGGGCAATGGGTACTGCGTGGAACGGGACATTGGGCGTTGGAAGAACGATCTACGGGAGACTTCTTAGGTCGGGCAGGCCTGCACCACCCCGCACGCCCCGACTGGCCAGGAGTCGAGGTTGGTTGGGTTCTGCACCCTGACTATTGGGGGCGGGGATACGCGACCGAGGCCGGCGCAGAGGCCATTCGGTATGCATTCGAAGAGCTGGACCTAGAGCAGGTTTACTCTTGCATCCTCCCAGAGAACCGCCAATCTCAAGCCGTAGCCAGGCGCCTCGGCATGGAACTACTAGAAGAACGCGTCATGGCCTATTTTCCGTCGGCCGCTCACGGCATCTGGTCACGGACCCGCTGAGGCGGGAACAGCTATAAGTGAATGAAAATCATCAAATTTGTGAATACATGGTCACTTGCGCGGGCGTTGATGTCCTCGGTCGTCATGCTGCAGGCGAGAGTCTTCACTGAATAATCATGTAAGTCGTCTTATCGGATAGACGAACGGGCTCTTAGGAAAAACAATGGATCGCCCTGCAGGACGATCCATTGTTGACACTAACTGTGATTGCGTTACTTCAGAACAGAACTTCGTTCAGTACCCGCCCCACCACGACGGTGTTGGTAGCAGCCATGGTGTTCTTAGTGGTTGAATCAGCAAAGTTCTTAGCTGAAGCGGCCATGAGCTGATCTACCGAGTCTGTGTATGTAACGACGTAGTGTGTGCCAATGGGGTTGGCTCCAGTGGCTATGACTTGAGAGATGCTCATTCCATTAGCCCCCTCGGAAATATTTCCGAATGCGCGATCAATGTCGGCTTGAGCTTGTGGGGCCGTCATGTCCGACTTCATCATCAGGCCTGATGCAAAGGTTCCCGACATTTCCCCAGCGCGTGCTACGACCATCATCAGACTGCGACGAAGAACCGATGCACCAGCAGCACCCATCATTTCTCTGATCTCGGAGCTTCTAACCATTCCGGCGCCCAGCGCCATGGCCTGATCCATCGTGTCAGTTTCAAAGGCCACCTGAACGTTGCCCTGCGATTCGCCACCCATGATTGTTTGGGACGCACGTACCGATGTTGCCCCGAGGTCTCCGGCTACCCGTTTGATGGTGTCTTGTGCTGACACAAAGGCCTCTACGTTTTGCATGTTGCCCACTGTGCCTACGATGAAAGACATCTTTTCTCCTTATCTTCTAGCGAACCCCACTAGTTCGACTCGTCGGAATCTAGCTGATGTACTTAGCGAACATAGAGAAAGTTGCTTACCGTTCGTTGGTTAACTAGAAATGTCGACCGGCGGGCTCAACCGAGCTGACCGGTGGGAAGCACGAGAGGTTTTAAATATGGAGACGAATAAGGAAGGCGCGCGCCATTTGCTGAAATGCGCGTATCTATTTGATGCAGTATTGGCTCGCATTCCAGACAACCTGTGGAACGAGCCAACCTGTTGCGAAGGTTGGACAGTAAGGGACTGTGCTTCTCATGCGATTGGCGTAATGGTCAATCTCAAAAACCGGGCGGTGGGTGAGGAGCCGGTGGACTATCAAGATGGATCTTGGGCCGGAGACAACCCTTTGCTTTCGTCTAGACAACGCCTTGACGACTTGGTTGAAGTAATTCAAGACGCTGATCTGGACATGCAGTTCAATTCACCCATCTTCGGAGATCTGATACTGGGAGAGTTCTACGGAATGATGGCATACGATCTGTTGGTTCACGCGTGGGACTTAGCCGATGCCGTTGGCATCGATCACGGGATTGACGAACTGACAGCTGAAGTGGCTGTCGCCAAGTCGGGACATCTAACTTCCCTGGTGCGGTCCGAAGACTATGAATTTGATCCATCCTGCGGAGACAGCGTTCTGAATCGCCTGATCGAATCAACAGGTCGAACTCCCGTTAACGGTTGGTCGTAGCGAAGGTCTGGACATATCAGGCGCCAGATTACGAAAGACGGAGCGGTCTTCGGCACCCGTCGAGGTCCTTTAAGCTAACCAGTAGCGGCTTATAGGGGGGAGAGTTATGACAGTTCAGCGCTTGCACCACGTCGCGTATAGATGTGTAGACGCTCAAGAGACGGTTGATTTTTATGAGAGTTTCCTTGATCTCAAACTTGCGACGTCGATTGCTGAAAATGTTGTGCCTTCCACCGGGGAGCGGTATCCGCATATTCATGTTTTCTTAGAAATGGCTGATGGCGGGTCAGTGGCGTTTTTTGAACTGCCTGAGTCAGACGAAATGATTTCTGACCCGAACACTCCGGATTGGGTTCAGCATCTTGCATTAAAAGTTGAGAATACTGAAGCCTTGCTGGGGTACAAAGAACGCCTTGAAGATGGAGGCCACGCTGTACTGGGCCCCATCGATCACTCTTTTTGCGAGTCGATCTACTTTCATGACCCCAGTGGGCATCGGTTGGAGCTAACAGCTGATGTAGATGACAACGAATTACATCAACAACTCCGATCTTCAGCTCGCCCAACACTTGCCCACTGGGAAGAACATCGAGTTGCCCCCGAAGTTGACCCTTTGCACACGCATGCGCGAGATGCCGAGGTTCGGTGATCTGTCTAAATTTCCGAGGTGTCGAAGGGCCGGTGGCCCCAAACTCGGAGATAGTGATCAGAATTAGCGACTGGGTATGGAAGGGACTAGGTAAGTGACCAGAGAATTTCTAGAAGGAATCAGATTCGCTGATATTCCCTGGCAGTCGACGAGTTCGTTGTGGGGTGATGAATCGGACCAACCAGCTGAGCTGGACATCACTGAATATGGGTTAGCTCGAGTGCTTTCGCGAGATAGCACCACAGGCGCCATTTCGTTACTTATCAAAGAGCCGCCCGGCTGGCACACAGCAGCGGCCGAAGCGCACTCGGTGTACCAAGAGGACATCCTTCTTGAAGGTGACTGCTGGTACGGCGATGCCCACTTCGAGGGGCCAACTTATTTCAGCTTTCCCCCGGGAGAGTTTCACGGACCGATGTACACCGAGACCGGTGCTTTATGGTTGGTAACTCTCGATGGACCCTTCGACGTCACTTACAGCGAAGACGTCAGAGCAGAAGACATGTGTTGGTATGGAAAAGCGAATCGTTGAAACCGACTCTGAGTCTGCTTAGGGCAGTAACAGAAGTTACGTTGGTATCTATCTAGTGCCTTTTACAGCGTTCGCGAAACCGGTAATGGTGACTGGCTCGCTATCGTCAACTTCCAGAGCTTCTTGCGTCATAAGTTTCACGCGATCGCTTACTCCGGCTTGGGATTTGGCCAAGACGGGGCCAATCGATGGCGAGAGAGTTGTGATATCCCAAAACTGTTGAAAATTGTCGAAGGTTCGATGAACCGCGATCTGTTTGGTCTCAACATCGCTTAGCTCCGCATTAATCCAAGTTTCTTTTAGGCGGTCTATTCGTGATACTTCCGCTGAAGGCGGTCTGGGATAGGGAATGTCTAAGCGACGAAGTTGGGCACTAATTGCCTCGACGGGTAGACCACCTTCGAGGACATCCCAAACATAAGCCGAGATACTTCCACCGGACTTAGTCACCCTGACCATTTCGGCTACCCCTACGTCAGGGTCGGGTACGAAGAACAAGACAAGAGCCATGGTTGCGTAGTCAAAACGATTAGCCCCGAAAGGCAGATTCATAGCGTCACCTACCTGAAATGATGCTTTGTCACTTTCGATTCGATTTAGGGCGAAATCGATTTGTTCTGGTGAAGGGTCGAGAGCTTGAATTTCAGCAGGCGAGCAGGCGTTGTGTATCTGTTCGGTGAAGGTTCCGTTGCCGCAACCGATATCGATCCATGTTGCGTCTGACTGCGGGGATAGCCACTCGAGAAATTGATCACCAATTAGTTGACTCCAGACGCCCATCCACTTTTCGTAGGACTCACCGTCTTGAAATTTTATTTCCTGTGCCATTTCTCCACCTCTGGTCTTGTGTGATCGCTTGAACGCAAGCCAATCTTCGAAGAGCTTCTCAATGTCTATCTAGTTAACCACTCGATATTTAAAGTTCGCCGATGTCAGATTTCTGAAACCGAGCAAGATCATTGCCTATTGACAGGCAACACAGATGCCAAGGGCGTCCAGTCGGTGATTATCGATACTGAATTTGAACTTACTGGCTGCTTTGCGAAGGGATAGGTTCAGGCTCTGCTCAACCGATGCTGGCAACGAGAAATCAGCAATGTCCCCGCAGCCGCCGCAGATTAAGTGATGGTGGTGTTCGATAATCCGATCAGTCAACTCATAGCGGGCAAATTCGCTGTCAGTTGCGAGGCGGGTTACCACTCCGACCTGTTCAAGAACGACGAGATTTCTGTAGACGCTCGATTGGACGAGCGAGTCATCAGATTCGACGATTTGGTAGTTAGTAAGGGGTTTACCCGTTGATAACAAGGTCGCCACTATGCGACGCCTAACTGTGGAATAGCGGAAACCTGCGTCCCCGAGAAGGGAGGCAACTTGCTCATCGACTGAACGGTCTATCTCCGAAGCCACGGGCCCATCATACTAAGAGAGTGATGTGATGCTAGGGAGTCACTTGCTCTTGAACGATCAATGGACATGGTGGGGATCATCGAGCAGCAAGCTTTGGCCTACTCGAAGATGTTGACCTCCGAATGCATCTTGTAAGTGGCTCTCCGTCAAGACATCTTCGGGATTTCCGAGGCAGCACGGCTCTGTGCATAGGAGGAGAACTTGGTCGGCGCGTCGAGCGTCATCAAGGCTATGGGTGGTGATGACAACGGTTCGTCCATCCCTAATTTCTTCTTTGATCACTTTGGTAATGACGGAACGAGAAACAAGATCCAGTCCGTTGATCGGTTCGTCCAGCAGCAGAACATCTGCCCCTTGGGCTAGTCCCTGAGCTACCAGTGTTCTTTGACGTTCGCCTCCCGAAAGTTCACGAAACTGACGTTTTGCCAAATGTTCGATATGCAAACGTTCCAGGGATCGATCAATTAATGCGCGGTCTTTCGACCGCATGCGACCAAAGAGGCCTCGGGCCGGGTATCTGGCCAATGAAACCACTTCCCGCACGGTAATTGGGAGGGCCTCATCCACTTCAGTGGCTTGCAAGACCAGTGCTGGAGAGTTGCCTTCAATGGTTAGTTCTCCTGCACTTAACTCGAGGGTGCCGGCGAGGGCGTTCAATAGAGCTGATTTGCCGGCACCGTTGGGTCCGATGATGCTCAGAAGGGAACCTTTGGCGACTTCCAAGTCGACTCCTGATACGGCCACAGTGTCGCCGTAACGAACTTCTAGGCCTTTAGCTGTAATAGCGGAGGTCACAGAAGACAGGCTAGGCATTGGAATTGGCTCTCGTTCTTGGTCGCATATTTTTCTATTAATTTCCGGTCTGTGCCTTGGTGACAGCCAGAGCCTATTATAATAATCATTCTCATTATTGAAATGACCTGGGAGAAATGATGTTGAAGTTTCTACGTTCGATTTTGATTTCGCTTACAGCGATGTCGCTCGTCTTGACAGCATGTGGCGGTGAAGATGCCTCGGTGGCCGATGGTCCCGCTTTGGTTGTTGTTACAACCAACATCCTTGGAGACGTAGTCGAAGAGCTGGTCGGAGATCTCGTAACAGTTGAAACGATCATGCCATCAGGAGCTGATCCGCATGTATTTCAGGCCTCGGCCAAACAGGTTGACCAAATGACGAATGCGGATGTCCTCGTCGTCAATGGGGCAAGTTTTGAAGAAGGCCTACTCGACATAGTGAGCTCTGTCGAAAACGATGGGGTCAGCTTGTTCGAAGCCATGTCGTTCGTCCGGGCATTAGAATTTGGTGACGATCATGACGACCATGACGACCATGACGACCATGACGACCATGACGACCATGACGACCATGACGACCATGACGACCATGACGACCATGACGACCATGACGACCATGACGACCATGACGACCATGACGACCATCAGGGACACGATCACAGCGGAGTAGACCCGCACTTCTTCACCGACCCCCTGCAGATGGTTGCAGTTGTTGAAGGTCTCGCAGAATTTTTGATCGCAAGCATCAGCGGTCTAGATGCCGATCTCGTGAGGAGCAACGCCGATAGCTATGTGGGTGAACTCCAAGAACTTCACACCGATATTGCTGAGATCTTCAGCGAAATTCCGAGCGAGAAACGGGTGATGGTGACAAACCACGAAGTGTTTGCCTACTTTGCCAAGCAATATGACTTCGAAGTAGTGGGAACGGTGATCCCGAGCTCAAGTACATTGGACAGCGCTAGCGCCAAGGGGCTCGCCGAACTTGTGGACGTAATCAAAAACTACGGAGTTCCCGCCATTTTCGCTGACGTTGCATCATCCGACGTGCTCGCCGAAACGCTCGCTGATGAAGTAGGTGACATCCAAGTAATTGACCTTTACTCTGAGTCTCTCGGCGCAGAGGGATCTGGCGCCGCAACCTACTTGGAGATGGTTCGAACCAACGCCACCCTCATCTCAGAAGCTTTAACTGACCATGATCATTAACATTCTCAAGTAATGGACTTTGTTGCAGAGGCTTTCGGGCCCGCGTTTATGCAACGGGCGTTAATTGGATCCCTGCTTGCCGTGGTGGCAACATCACTGGTCGGTACGTGGGTGGTCTTGCGAGGACTCGCCTTTCTGGGTGACGCCCTAGCTCATGGCGTCATTCCAGGAATTGCTGTAGCGGTTCTTTGGGGGTTCAGTCCTTTAGTTGGGGCGTTCTGTGCGGCACTTGTGATGAGTGGGCTCATTACATTCGTGTCCAATAGAACTGTCATGAGTGACGACACAGCAATTGGCTTGCTCTTCGTGGGAATGCTCGCTTTGGGGGTCGTGATCGTCTCGAGTTCAAAGTCATTCGCTACTGACGTCACAGCAATACTTTTTGGTGACGCCCTAGGAGTTACGGCAGCCGATATCAGAACCCAGTTCATTGCCGCTGTCCTAGTCGCTATTTTGACGGTGGTGCTGTATCGACCGTTTCTTGCCTTGACCTTCAACAAGGTGAAGGCTGAGACCTTTGGTATGCGACCAGGACTAGCTCAGGCTGCGTTGCTGGCGTTGCTGGCCCTCAGTATTGTTTCCAGCTTCCAGACGATTGGGACCCTTCTAGTCTTCGGGCTAATTGTCGCTCCTCCAGCTACAGCATCGCTTCTTGTAAACCGGGTGCCGATGATTATGGTGGTCTCGATGCTTCTAGGTTCCCTAGCGGTTTTCGTGGGCCTTCTGTTGAGTTTTCATTATGGAACGGCGGGAGGGGCGACTATTTCAGGGCTTTGCGTGTTGGAGTTCTTCCTGGTTCTTGTTGGTCGCTCGATCAAAAATATTTTGCCGAGTAAAGGTATGCGGCTCTCTGCCTGAAGTAAGTCGCCTGCTGTTTAAGTGTCCGGTTTTCGGGTGACTTTGGGGCCAAATGATATTCATCTGGGAGTCGTAACCGTTGAGTCGTGGTTGAGGCTATGTAAGGAAAGACTTACTAGACAAGAGAAGCGTTTAGCTAGCTCCCAATCTGGTGATTGCCGCCGATTCCTACAGGCGCGCTCTTGCCGCCCGAACGAGCGTTGGCAACTACTTCGCGAAGCGTGAAGGGCGCCTGAAGCTCCGTATCTGAGGATTCGGGACCGAGTTCGCCTACACGAAGGTATTCACCGCGATCAGCTGCTAGACGGAAGTCACGTAAGGCGCCTGCCTGTTCGCCGATGAGTCCTCGGGCTCCGAAACCGTGACCTTCGTTGGTCTGGCCGCCGGTGGTTGCTTGGAACCCCATGCGCTGGAGCAACTTGTCGCTAGCACGCTCAAGCACTTCGGGTCGCACGGACAACATCCAGTTTTCTTGCTGGCGCTTCCAGTTTGGTTGCATGGACTTGAGTAACACGATCCGAGGTTCATCGGTGTGATTGATTCCGGTGCTATGCAAGATACGTCCGTCGGTGAGGGTAACCGACCCCGCTGGGGCCTCGAGGTTGATGGCAGGCGGCAGCTTGCCAACAGGACGACGTTCACGCATCGCTTTGGAAAGCTCGGCATGGCTCCCTGGAATCAGAAGAGTTCCGCCATTGTTTTCATCTAAGTCACTGATCGCTGTCAGGGTATTGACAAGTGTCGGCCTCAGCGATTCAGGAGAATCGGTTTGATCTTGATGCAAAGCCTGCGGCGCGCCCCCTTTGAGGGACATGGCTGCGATGAGAGACGTGCAAATCCAGTCGGCGCCTAACGCTTCGGTCATAAGTTGTTCAATCAGCGGACCGCCTTGAATGACATTCGGGTCGTGTTCTATCAGCCCTTCAAAGCAACGCCCCTTATTGACGCAGCAGTTAATGTTTTGGCCACTAGGTGTCTTTTGGGCGATACGGGCTCGCCGTTCACCTTCAGCTTGTTCGAGGACACGCGTGCGAATGACCGCCACTTGTTCTGCGGAGATAGCGTCTTCGACAATGCAATAACCCCAGTTGAGCAGATCTAGGCGAAGTTGGACGATGTCTTTGGTGGGCGCTGGGAGTTCCGTGTCTTGCCAATACGGGTGTTTCGAACCGGTAGTGGTGTCGTAGTACGAGCCTGGTTTGAATTCCCACGTTCCCCAGTCATCGCCGCGCTTCGGCGGCACAAAATAGATTTCGGGGTTGCTCTCAAGGACTGATTTCATCGGCTCACTTGTCATCTCGTCATGGCTGTACATATGAGCTTGCGGTTGCGACAGTGATTCGATGTGCGCGGGATCGAATTCCATTGGAACTGTTTTCATAGCGCCTCATCTTCGGAACGAACAGAACATCCAATGTAGTTCTGAAGGTCGCCATCCTCAAACGCTTCCAGCGATGCCAATGGCGACATAACTACATACCGATGCCGGAATGCGGGATGCTTATCGGTTTTTGGTGAATTAATTTAATGACGGACCTAGTTCGAAGGAGAAAGTCGATGGCAGGGGTTGTTATACGTTCTGAGGCAATCGAAAAAGCTCATGCGCATCCAGAGATGATCCGATCGGGGGCTTATTCGCCTGCGGTCAAGGCGGGTCCGTTTCTCTACGTCTCCGGCTGCATAGCCGATGATGTCTCTAACGACATGGCGGGACAAGCTAGAGAGGAGTTCAGCTTTATCGAACTGGTTCTCGAAGAAGCTGGCTACGAGATGGTTGATGTAGTGAAACTGCAAGCGTTTATAACTGATGTCAATAACTATCCGGCGTACAGCGCAGTTCGAAAAGAGTTCTTCCCGCAAGAACCACCAGCGAGTACAGCTGTCATAACAAATTTGTTGATCCCCGATGCTCTCGTCGAGATTGACGTCGTCGCGTACAAAGAGGACATCTAGAACTGGTCGCTCGTCGATGAGAGTTAGTTACTCGGGTTCATTGATTGCAGCTCGGCAGGCTTTATCGGAGTCCGCCTGAGTTTCGAATTGAACTTGGTAGGTGAGCGGTTCGTTGTCATCGGAGGGAATAGCCAGATACGGAGGCTCGAGATCTCTGATCTTTGGTCCGGTCGCGTTACTTGAGCTTCTTATGTAGTCACCGACAAACCTGATGTTGAGCATCGATGCTGCTTTGGCGTGGATCTCGGGGTGGTTTGAGCACCAGGTTCTGTCAGCGTCTGTGAGCAGGCTTTGTGGGGGCGTACCGGTTGAGTTACTGCTGCATCCGAACGCTACTGCTGTCAACCAGCAAATCATCAGGAGCGGGGGAGTGATGTGGTGCACGTCAACAAACTAGATCCGAGACGAGGAAGATCGAAATGCTGGGGGTATCTAGTCTGTAACCGCTCAAAATCTGTGACTATCATGAGAATAGTGTCATCTACAGATCGCCCGCAGGAACTCCCGAAAGTGTCCTCTAGCGCTTGGAAGATTCTTATTGCAACGTGTTTAACCAACTTTGTGATTGGGCTTGATCTATCTATCACCAATGTTGCTATCCCGAACATCGAAGAGAGTTTCTCGTCAGCGAGTACATCTGATGTTGCCTGGTGTCTAACTTTCTACATGTTGACGTACGCGGGCGCATTGATCGTAAGCGGACGTTGGGCTGATCGCTTTGGACGAGTTCGCGTTCTAAACGGCGGTTTTATATGTCTCGTCTCCGGATCAGCTTTGCTGGCGTTTGCCCCAACGATCCCGTTGCTTATCGCTGCACGAGGTCTGATCGGTGTGGGTGCGGCCATGGCCGCACCTGCTTCTCTGGGCATAGCTATAGCTGCTTGGCCAGCTGAACGTCGGGCGACTGCGGTAACAATATGGAGTTCAACTTTGGCTCTGTCTTCGGTTGTCGGTCCAATAATTGGTGGCTTTGTAATCGAACTCAGTTCTTGGCGTTGGGCCTTCGCTCTTAACGTTCCCATTGGTATCGGTGCCCTGATTTGGGGTACGCGAGTTCTGCCCGAGAGTGACCGAGATCCTGATGTTCAACGGCCTGACATGCTGGGCTCGATACTCATTACAGCTGCCACCGCCGCGTTGGCTCTCGTCATAGTGAAGGGCAGCGAGTGGGGGTGGTCGTCTCCTCGGGTCGTTGGTTGGTTCGTGTTTACGGCCTTAGGAACCGGTTTCCTTGTTCGCCGTATAGCCCGGCACGCGGACCCGATTCTGCCTAGGTCGTTGCTGGTTATCCCGTCGTTTCGTGTAGCGATCTTCGCACTATTTTTGTTCGGACTTGGATTCTTTTCGTCAATGCTGATTGTCGTTCTTTACTTAACCGAGATCGGAGATTACTCAACGGTTAGGACTGGACTTGGGATAAGTGTGATGGCGGCCATGGCGTTCACAACCGCTAACTTTTCTGGTCGTTTGGCGGACCGTTTCGGACACCGTCGCGTAGCTGTCCCAGGAATGTGCTGTTTCATTATCGGATGCTTGTGGCTCTATCAGAACGCAGGTGCAAGTCCGGATTTCTTTGTAGACCTGTTTCCTGCCTTGCTGCTTATGGGCCTGGGTATAGGTTCAGGACCGACGCTTCTGTCAGCTGCTGCTGTGTCTGAAGTTGACCCGAGTAACTTCAGTGTCGCCGGTGCGGTAGCGCAAACTGCTCGACAATTGTCTGGTGCTATCGGTATTTCGATAGCTGTCGCAATTGCCGGCAGCAACTCAGATGAAGGCTCTTTCCGAGCTACGTTTTTGTACTTAGCGGTAGTCGTTGCGATGGCAACGGTAGCTGCTGTAAGGCTTCCTGTAGCGCGCCCAGCTCGAGGGTCATGAGGATCACAGTCACTTCAAGTTGCTGGTTTTGGCTGCCGGTTTTAGCTACCCGTGGTCGGCGGCCTCTAGGCGTATAAAAGAAGCGAGTAAAGTTACTTAAGTGACGGGTGACGACTCAAAGGTTCCGACGATCGCTACCTTCGAAAGCGATGTCGCAGCATCAACTCTGGTAACGGAACTTGAGTCGAACGGTTGCGTGATCGTCAAACACCATATTGATCAGGACCGTATGGGCGAGCTTCATGCCGAACTGCAGCCCTACCTTGATTCGGCGCCGTACGGCCAGACAGAGTTTGCCGGAAGAACTTCTCGGCGACGTAACGGATTGCTCACTAAATCTGAGATTTGTCGGGACTTAGCCATCGACCCGTTAGTGCTCGCTGTATGTGATGGGGTCCTTGGTCCCAACTGTGTGAACTATCGGCTTCACGTCACGATGCTTGTCGAGTTGATGCCTGGTGAAGTTCGTCAAGAAATACATCGCGATGGTGAGATATATCCCATCCGACACCCGGCGCCGCCGATGACGCTCTCCGCGTTCTGGGCCTATACGGATTTTACGGAAGAAAATGGGGCCACTCTTGTCGCTCCTGGCTCACACCGATGGTCTCAGGAACGCAAACCTGAAGCGCAGGAACTTGTCCAGGCCGTCATGCCAAAAGGGTCTCTTCTGTTGTACACGAGTAGTGTTTTGCACGGTAACGAAGCGAACCGTAGCGACTCCGTGCGCACCGGAATGGGTCTTCATTACAGCTTGGGTTGGCTGCGGCAAGAAGAAAACCAGGTGCTTTCTTCACCACCTGAGGTCGCCCGATACTTCCCTGAACGGTTGCAACGGCTCATCGGATATGACTTTGGGGGGCCGTACCTTGGGTTCGTGGAGCAGGGCAACCCGCTTGGCTTGTTGCGAGATGACGATGATGGCGACTTTGCTCGCACTGAGCCAGCACTCAATGCGCAAAGGGACAAGATCGAGCTTCTTCGGTTTGGTGATGTGGCCGAAAATTAAATGTAGCTAGCTGGTTTCACCAGGTGTCGATCGTATGTTTTTTCTCTGATTGATCAGCACGGCGGTTCGCTGAAGATTGAAGGTGCTTTAGAAGTCGCGACAAACCGCTTCGAGTTTCTCGTGGCTCAATAACGTCGTCGAACGAATTGAAGTTTCTGGTGGCGGTGAATGGATCGTTAACACCGAGACGTGCCGTGGGCCAAGCGACTTGCCAGAGAGGGACTCGATGTCCAGTTGGGGAGCCTGCCATCAAGTGTCCGGTGAACCCTCCAGCTGCGCGTAACTGAACTGAGGCGATCGGTACGGTCCTGCGTTGTTGGGTTTGCAGCACTCGAGTGTGCCAGCGGCTAATTCCTGGTTCTGGTCCTGCTTCGGTCTCAACGGTTGTATATGGGCTGTCGATCAAAGAGACAATCGGGTATTCATATGCATCGCATTGTTCAACGAAACGACCGATTTTTGTAGCTGCTGATTCGCTAATGGCTCCAGACTCAACGGCAGGATTATTGGCTATTATCCCGATTGTTTTTCCATCGATACGGGCCAAAGCAGTTACAACACTGGATGCAAAATTTGGGCGGAGTTCCAACATTGATTCGCTATCTACTACTGCTTGGATGATGGGGTGAATGTCGTAGGGGCCTGCCTCCGGAATGAGATCAGCGATGTCTTCGGCTGAGGGGTCTGGTGGTCCTTCGGGTTGATCCCAAAGGAATTCCAAGTACCTCTTTGCTGATTGAATTGCTGCAGGTTCATCGTCAACGAGTAGGTCAATGCCTCCAGTTCGCTCGTGCATTTCAACGCCAGCAAGCTCTTGAGGAGTCAGTGTTAAACCGAGCGCGGCCTCAACCATGGGCGGACCGCCCATTCCAATAGCAGAACCACGCGTCGCGATTACCATGTCGGAAAATCCGGCGAGGCTGGCATGGCCAGCGAAAGAAGGCCCAGAAACAATAGCTACTGTCGGTACCCATCCAGATAGTTCGGCCATCCCGTCAAATAAAGTGAATCTACCGATCTGTCCACTGAGCTCTAAATGACCGAGACCTGTCCGGGGGTGGCGAGCGCGACTGCCTCCACCATCCACGAAAAAGGCGATAGGCCAACGCTCTTGATACGACAAAGAGAGCAAATGCTCAAGACGCGCAGCGCCATAACCACCACCACGATCGGTGTAGTCGGTGGAGGAAGTAATGACGGTATGCCCGTTTATCGAGCCAACAAAATCAACTCCTCCGCGTTCAGGTACCCATTCGCCTTCACTGTCTTGCGCTGCGATGGCTCCGAATTCAACTTCAGACCCAGGGTCTAGGAGCTGTGCGATTCGTTCTCGTGCTGTCAAGTGACCCGTTGAGTGGACCTTTCCAACAGCCTCGGGACGTGCAGCATCGAATCGAAGTGCTTTTGCTGCTCGAAGTTTGTTAATTAAGAAGTCACGCATGTCAGATCAGCGGGTATCTATGTGATGAAGTTTTTCTGGGGGCAAAGTTCGTTTTGACCGCCTAAGCATCGACGCGATAAGCGGCCGTGTCTCCTCTGGCAAGATCACGTCGTCAAATGAGAAGGTACGACCTGCGCGGACTCCTGAAGCCACATCTCGCATTTCCTCTGCATAATCATCTCGGATCGTTCTCGCTGTTGCCGCATCCGCAGCATCACGAATTTCTTTCCGTTTGACTAAATAAGCAGCACCTTCAAGGCTCATGCCGCCGCTTTCAACTGTTGGCCATGCGACACGTAACTCAGGCATTTTTCGACTTGCGCCATAGCCGGACATCGCGAAAGGGCCCAAGCCGTAGGCCTTGCGAATCTGAACGGTGTAAAGCGTGACTGAACGGTGATGAATCGCTGAGAGGGGCCGAGCGTGGTGACGTGCGATCCCTTCTTGCTCAGCATCGGGGCCCACCATGTAACCAGGGTTGTCGACGAAGGACACGAGTGGCAGGCCATATGCATCGCACCATTCGACGAACCTGCTTGCTTTATCCGCTGCGGCGCTATCTATTGCTCCTGCGCGGGGAGACAAAGGTTGATTCGCAAAGATTCCAACTGACCTACCTTCGACGCGTGCAAACACGGTGATTAATGACTGCGCCCATCTAGAACCGACTTCAAAAACACTGCCTTGGTCGGCGAAAGCTTCAATCACCTTGCGCATGTCATAGGCTCGGCGACGGTTGTCTGGGACTATTTTCGCGATGGTAGGAGCAGATTCCGCGGGAGCGAATTCTGATTGTTCGTCGTACCAGTATTCGAGGAATTGTTGAGTTGCGGTAACTGCTTGCGGTATGTCTTCTACGACCACATCAACGTCGCCTTGGCTTGCTGCAGTGTCGACAGGAATAGTTCCGGTTGAATCCATCTTGCTTCCGAAATCGGCGCCCGAAGTAGCGATAACTAAGTCGCATAGAAAGGCGAGAGCGCTGTGGCTGTCACGAGTTGGTCCCGTCACCACAGCTATTGTCGGCGCCCAACCAGACAATTCGGCAAGCCCTTCTAGAACATCCCAACGTGCTCGGGTGTAATTGACTATCGGAGGTACAGGGCGTGGGTCTCCAACCCGCGAACCGTCTCCTTCGATGAACAGAATTAACGGCCATCGGTTAGTTATTGCGATTGTTGTGAGTTTCGCCAACTTGCGCATATTTCGGTCGCTATGAGTACCCCCTTCAACTGATCTGTCGTGCGCTGCTACAACCACCGGATGTCCGCTGATTTCGCAAATTCCGCTGACAAGACCATCAGAGGGGCCATCGTCCTCAACTGATGTTGTGCGTCCTGCGAGTAACCCGTATTCGGTAAACGAACCTTCGTCAGCTAATAATCCGATGGTTTGGCGTGCTGATACGCAGCCGTTCAGAGCCCGGGCCCTAGCGGCAAGGATTTGGTCTCTTGGATCAGACTCGGACGACTCAGTCATGGATAAGGGGATTCTGGCATATCTGTTAGAAACTTTGCACTTGGCTGGTTCTCTGAATGCATCTTTTAGAGCAATCGCCGTCCACTTAAGCGGGCACTGTCACTGGTTCGGATCACGATTATTCTCCTCGAACCCGAC
>Ga0315332_10000040_pt1 | contig 36238 bp, 35 predicted proteins | sample M110034915metaG_FD_203455 | JGI IMG/M metagenome (GOLD analysis project Ga0315332, IMG submission 203455) | Ammonia-oxidizing marine archaeal communities from Monterey Bay, California, United States - M1 100m 34915 | ecosystem: Environmental > Aquatic > Marine > Intertidal zone | place: USA...
CTATAGCAAGTGTAGTAGGTACTACAGTAACTTTAGCTAGTGGTGTACCTGTAGGTACAAAAGTAGAAATGGTAACTTCTTACTAAATCAAATAAATGGCTTTAACCAAAATAATAACCGATACTATTGATCTTAGCTCAGATACAACCGCGTTAACGATGCCTAAAGGTACTACAGCTGAAAGACCTGGTGCACAATTATCTTCAGTAGATTATTTAATAGTCGCTGGAGGTGGTGGTGGAGGAAATTTTGGTGGTGGAGGTGCTGGAGGTTTATTAACTACTTATACTCCAGTTACTGGAACTACCCCCGGACAATCTCAAACTCAAATATCTTTAACCGTAGGTACGACATATACTATTACCATAGGTGATGGAGGAGCAGGTAATACCGGATATGGTAGTTTGGCAACATCTGGAGATGATTCTACTATTTCAGGTAGTGATATAACTACTATAACAGCTACAGGTGGTGGAGCTGGTAATAAATCTTCTTCTAATACAACTGGTATTGACGGTGGTTCTGGTGGAGGATCAGGGTGGAATTTTTCATCAGCTCCCGCAGGTTCTGCTACTCCAACCGGACAAGGTTTTGACGGCGGTACAGGAGCTAATAATGACCCTAGTCCTTCGGATTTTTTAGTTGGTGGAGGAGGAGGTGGAGCTTCAGCTACACCAGCCACGCCATCAGTATCAACAGTACCTGGTGCTGGAGGTGAAGGAACAACAATTGATATAACTGGTAGTAGTGTAGGATATGCTGGAGGCGGTGGCGGAGTTGGTTTTTATAGTGGGAATGGAAGTGGAGCTGCCCCTGCTACAGGAGGTGGAGGTGCAGGAAGTAATTGGGGTGGTGTAACATCCACTTTATCACCTGTTTATGCTGGAACTGATGGAAAAGGTGGTGGTGGTGGATCTGGAGGCGATGGTGGTTGTGGTATTATATATATAAGATTACCAGGAATTACTTCAGGAGATGTAACTATTCTAAGTGGTAGTGCTGCAAAAGGTAATGTAAGTAGTGATGCTTTTGTAAAATTAGATACTGCAGGAACTGCAACATTTAAGATAACCTCAAATGGTGAAACATCAACAACTGGCACATTAAGAGAAAATACCACAACTGGTAAAATGGAAATATATACTGGTGATGCGGGTTGGAGAGCTTTACAACAAACAGATCAAGTTGCAGCAGGTGTAGTACCATCTAATAATTTTAATGCAGTTATATACACAGGAAATGGTAGTACGCAATCTATTACAGATGTTGGTTTCCAACCAGATCTTTCTTGGATTAAAGCAAGAAATGGACCAGGACAGCCAACACTTTTTGATTCAGTTAGAGGTGTAGAGCAAATGTTAGAAAGTAATAGCACTGCTAGTGAACAAAATTATCCAGGATATGGTTTGACTGCTTTTAATAATAATGGTTTTACAGTAGTAGATCAATCTAATGGAGGTTATAGGGTAAATGGGTCTTCAGGGGGTACTTATTCAGGGACACCACCAGATTATGTATCATGGAACTGGAAAGCTGGAGGAGCACCTACTGTATCTAATCCTTTTATGATTGATGATGTTGGTTATGCAAGTGCAGCATTAGCAAGCATGAATACAGGAACTATTACGCCTACTGAGGGTTCAGTTAATACAGAAGCTGGATTTAGTATAGTTCAATATACAGGAACAAGTACCTCATCGCAAAGTTTTTCTCATGGATTAGGAAACGTACCAGACTGTATTATGATAAAAAAATTAGGTACCGGAGCCGGTAATAGAGACTGGGTAGTTTATCATAAAGACCTAACAAGTGCTACTTATGAAGTATATTTAAATAGAGATATTCCTGAATATGATTCAACCGGTGGTATGTTTGCTTCAACACCAACTTCAGCTGTAGTTAATATAGGAAGTGAGGATTATATAAATGAATCAGCAATTTCATATATTGCTTATAGTTGGTGTTCTATACCAAATTATTCTTTAATAGGAGGTTATAAGGGTACTGGAGTTGTAGGTCACACACCTGCTCAATTAGGTTTTAATCCGGCGTGGTTAATGATAAAATCTATAAGTACTGGAGATTGGAATATATTTGATAACAAAAGAAAAACAGGTATTTTTTCTGATGAATTAATGGCAAATTCATCTGGGGCTGAAGTTACTGGTACAGAAGTAGTATTGTTAGAGAATACTTTTCAATTAAATAGTACTAGTAGTGAATTAAACAGTTTTAATGTACAATATATTTTTATATGTTTCGCAGCTTAAATAATATAATATGGCTTTAACAAAAGTAATTAATGATCTTGCCGATTTAAATCAATCAGATACTACTAATGCTTTAAAAGGATGTGCTGGTACAACTGCTCAACAACCGGCTAGTAGTTCTACAGTTGACTATCTTATAGTTGGTGGGGGTGGTTCTGCATATGGTGATGGTGGTGGCCCTGGTGGCGCTGGTGGTTTATTAACTAGTACAACTACTGTTTATAGTGGAACCCCAACAGTAATAACTGTAGGTGAAGGTGCAACTTCTCCAGGAGTTAATTATGCAGATACTGGAGTGCCTAATGGTGAGGATTCTGTATTTAATGGAATAATAGCTTATGGAGGAGGAACTGGGGTATGGAGATATGGTGCCGGAGGAGGATATGCTACAGTTACTCAAAGTAATAGTGGTGGTTCTGGTTCTGGTGGAGGTCATAATCAGGGATTAAGTGGAACTACTCCCGCTGCTTATTCACTACCTGGAAACGGAATATCAGGACAAGGACATGATGGTGGCGCAGCAGGAACTGATCTATATACTACTGGTGGAGGCGGTGGTGCTGGAGCAGTAGGTGCAACAGGTAGTTCAGGACAATCAGGAAATGGTGGAGTTGGTACAGATTATACCAGTTTTATATCTGTAGTTAATGCTAATTTGGCACAAATAGGTGATACAAGTAATGGTACCCAAGTATATTTTGCTGGTGGCGGTGGAGGCGGTGGTGCGCAAAACGGAGGAGTATTACCGGGAACCGGAGGTCTTGGTGGTGGTGGAAATGGTAGTCAAATACAAAATACAGCTTACGATGGGGATACTAATACAGGAGGTGGTGCAGGTGCTGGAAATATGTGGGGACAAGGAAGTACTTATTCAGGTAGTGCAGGAGGTTCAGGTGGTTCAGGAGTAGTAGCATTAAAATATGATAACACTGAAATAACAGGGTATAGTTTAAATAGTGGTGATACAGCAACTATTAATTGGCCTGCAGGGGCATTTGGTAGAGCATATTGGCCATTAAATTTAAATGTTAAAGATATTGGTGGAAATTATGATGGTACAGCGGAAGATGTAACATATGCTATTGGTAATTTTAGTAATGCTGCTGTATTTGATGGTAGTACTAGTAATATAGTTGTGCCTAATATACGTACAGCTATAGATAATAATTTTTCTATTTCATTTTGGATGCGTACTGGTGCTTCATTGAGTAGCCAAGTAATTATAGGTATGTATGGATATGCTGCAGGTGCGCCAGCAGGTAGTGGTTATGGTTGGAGTATAGAATATATTGGTGGCAACAAATTTATGTTTTATTGGGTATATGCACAAAGTGCGGCTGCACAATTAGATAGCCCTGCGCTTACTGCTGATACTTGGTATCATGTAACTGTAACAAAAGATAGTTCAAGTGCTAAATTATATATAAATGGTACTTTAGAGGATTCTTCTACCTCAAATACAGGACTATATTATGGCGCCTCCGATCCTTATATAATTGATGATATAACTTTTGGTGGAAGACATCTAGTAGATGGAGGATCTTTATCCCAACCATTTGAAGGTCGCTTAGAACAAATGAGAATTTATACTTCTTCTTTGTCTGAAAGTAATATTACAGATATTTATAATAATTCTAAACCTGGAACTTTACCACTACTTAAAACAGCATCTGATATAACAACCTCAACATGTAATTTTCCAAGTGGAGTAACTGGTACAGCTTTATATCAATTTGAAGGTGATGCAAATGATAGTTGTACTGTCGGACCATATAATGGAACATGGACAGGAACTACTGCTTATGGAACAGGTAAATTTGGAACTCAATCAGCAAACTTTGATGGTGCTAGTTATATTAACGGTACAGTTTCTCACGGTGATAGTTTTAGTATTTCAGCTTGGGTATATCTTGACTCATATGGTTATCAAAATTTCTATAATGCTCGGGAAGATTCTCAAAATTTAATACAAATTGGACAAGATTCAACTTGTGGTAGTTGTTCAAATGGAACATTAGCTGTTGCTAATAAAGTTAGTAATGTTTGGACTGTGTGGTATACGTCTAGTCAACCTTTTAGTTCTTTAAATAAATGGTATCATGTAGCAGCTAATTTTTCATCTAGTAATACAAAGGTTTATGTAGATGGTGTTTTTGTAGAATCGCATAATTGTTATTCATCAGTCCCTAATTATTCAGAATTCAATATAGGTGCAACTAATACAACTAGTTATGGTGGTTATTGGGATGGAAAAGTAGATCAATTAAGACTTTATAATAATGTTATTTTAACAGATGAAAACGTATATGATCTATGGCAAAAAGAAAATGATATACAAACATACTTCCCTGATACACCTACAAGTGGTACAGATACTTTAGTTTTTAAAAGTGGTAGTGGAGAAATATCATTTACAAATGATACTGCTCCTGGAGCTGAAGTAGGTATGTTAAGATATAACAATACATTAGGTCAAATGGAGCATTTTAATTCTGGTGGATGGAAAAGTTTAACACAATCACTTCTTATTGATTACCTAGTAATTGCTGGTGGCGGTGGTGGTGCAACCCTTGGCGGTGGAGGTGGAGCCGGTGGATATAGAACTTCTTTTGGTACAATTTCTGGAGGAGGAAATTCAAATGAATCTCAATTTAATGCAAGTTTTAATACCGCGTACACAGTTACTGTAGGAACAGGTGGTGCATTAACCGTAGATGGTAGTTATGCTTTAAATGGAAACGATGGTAATGATTCTACGTTTGCTACTATTACATCAAAAGGTGGTGGTGGTGGTTGTGGTCACAGTAATATTACAGCTAATTCTGGAGGTTCTGGAGGTGGTGGTGCATCATCAGGAAATCTAACGTATGGGGGATCTGGAGAACCAAATCAAGGATATGGAGGAGGTAATGGAAACAATGTAACATTCTATCCAGGTGCTGGAGGTGGAGGTGCTGGAAGTTCTGGTATGCCTGGGATAGCAGGTTATAATGCATCAGGTGATGGTGGTCATGGATTAGCTTCTAATATAACAGGATCATATGTCACAAGAGCTGGCGGAGGTGGAGGACCAGGATATAGTAATGGAACTTTAACAATAGGATATGGTGGAGCTGGTGGTGGAGCTAATGGTAGTGCGAGTAATGGGAACGCTGCTGCGGCTAATACCGGTGGCGGTGGTGGTGGCGGTGGTTATAATAATAGCAGTGGTGTCTACGAAGGTGGTGGGGCTGGAGGTTCAGGAATAGTAATATTAAGATATTCTGCTGGGACGTTAGTTAATAATACTACAGGTACTTTAAATACAGGAGTTATAAATGCAACTATAGCAGGAAGTACAGATAAATATACTACTTTTATTTCCGGAACAGGAAATATTTCATTTACATAAATAAACTATGTCATTAACAAAAATAACAACACCCGAGCTTTTAGATTTTCCAAATAACAGTACATCAAGTATCAATACTAGCGGTACAGTAATACCTAAAGGACTTCAAGGTATTAGTGTACATTATTTAATAGTAGGTGGAGGCGCAGGTGGTGGTAGTAGTTGGGCTAATAACCACGGAGGATCTGGAGGTGGTGGAGCTGGAGGTTATATTACTAATTATAGCAGTGATCCAATATATTTAACTCCTTCAACAAATTATCCAATTGATGTTGGTGATGGTGGTGCTGCTGGAGTTGTAAGTGGAGGTTCTGGTACTGGGCAAGGGGTTAATGGAGGGAATTCCGTATTTGCTAGTTTGATTGCTGTTGGAGGTGGAGGTGGTGCTGGAGAAGATGAAAAAGGAGAAGATGGTGGTTCTGGTGGAGGTAGTGGTAATTCTCGACCTACTCAAGGAAAAGAAGGATTTAGTATACCCCTTCAAGGAAATAATGGTGGTAGTAATACTTATGCTAATGGTGCTGGAGGTGGTGGTGGTGCAGGAAGTGTAGGAGCTAATGCATCTTCATATAATGGTGGTAATGGTGGATCCGGATTACAAAACAATATAGATGGATTAAATAGTTTTTATGCTGCTGGAGGTGGTGGTGGAGCTTATCAATCTAATACTGCTGGTACAGGAGGTAGTGGTATCGGAGGTGATGGTGGAAGTGGTAATCCTGGAGGTGATGCAACCGGTATAGGATCCGGTGGAGGTGGTACTGATGGGTATGTAACTGCACGATCTGGAGGAGATGGTTATAAGGGTATTGTTATTTTACGAGTAGCGAGTACCACTACAGCTACATTTAGTGCTGGAGTTACATCAGCATTAACTCAAGTGGGAGGTGGTACCTGGACTAGTGGAGATAAAATTTATACAATAACAAATACTTCTTCAGGAAGTGAAACAGTTAATTTTACTAGTACTATAAGTAATTTTACTCCAACAACTAGTTTAAGTGCAGGTGAGTTTAGATTGAATACATCAACAAGTTTGATAGAATATTCTCCCGGAACTGGTTGGATACCTCTAGTAGATGAATACATAACAGGTCAACCTAGTACTTGTGTTTGTAATTTTCCAACAACAGCAACTGCATTGTATCAATTTAATGATAATGTAAATGATACTTGTGGAAATTATAACGGAATAGCATCTAATTTAGATCCTTATGTTACTGGAAAATTTGGTAAAGCAGCTAGTTTTAATGGAAGTAGTTCTGTTATTGACATATCTTCAAGCACAATAAATGTAGGAACTCCATATACTATTTCGATGTGGTTAAATTTCTCTGATGTAACCGCTTATAAAGGAGTTTTTGCAAATATTACTTCATCAAGATTAACAAACGAAATTGCTGTAGTTTTAAATAGTGGAAAAATAACTATATATAGTGTTGTTTCAAATGGCAATACTAATCTTGACGCTATAAATGCAACACCCCAATCGGCTATTGCAAATAATACTTGGTATAATGTAGTTATTGTAGCTGACAGAAGTTTATCTAATAAAGCTAAAGTTTATTTTAATAGTGTTGAGGCTAGTTATACTTATTCAGCAGGTGTAGCAGGTACAGCCGCGTATTCTAATACAAAAATTGGATTAGCAGATGGGCAGTATTTTGATGGACTAATGGACCAAATTAGATTATTTAATAGTGTACTTACAACTTCTCAAATAACAGAATTATACAATGAAGTAGTGTGCAATTAAAAATTCACTTAAAAACAAAGAAAAACAAGTAACTATATAGTTATAAACCAAATGTCAAACAATTAAAACCAAAACCTATGACACTATTTTACCAGACTCATTCGTGGAGTAGTCAACCACAAATTTCAGAAAAAACCCAAAACCTTTGGAAGCAGATAGCGAAAAAGAAGAATTGGCGAATAACCCAATTACCTAACGGTTTTTATCAAACTGAATACCAAGATCCTGAAACTAAAGAGTGGATGGATGTAACCCGTAGAGAAACACTCGAAGGTGCTGAAGAAGCTGTAACCGCTTCAGTAAAGCATTACGAGAAAAAAATAGAGTTCTTAAACGGTCCTAAAGTCGTTAAGACCTTTAAATAAAATTTAAATAAATCAAATCTAATCTAATCTAATATGTCAGACTTAATAGTCAAAAATCTTAATTTTGGGCAACAAGCTCAAAGTCAAGTGTTTAAAGGAATTGATAAACTCACGCAAGCTGTTAGCTCCACTTTAGGGGCTAGTGGCAAGTGTGTTTTACTTGAAGATGATAAAGGTACCCCAGTTATAACTAAAGATGGGGTTACAGTAGCAAATTCAATAGTTTTATTAGATCCTGTAGAAAATATGGGTGCTACACTTTTAAAAGAAGCTGCTAGAAAAACAGTTAGCGAAGCAGGTGATGGCACAACAACAGCAACAGTTTTAGCACATGCAATACTTGAAGAAGCTAAAAGTGCAGATATAAATTCTAGAGAATTAAAAGAAAATATTAATAAAGCTGTAAAAAAAGTAGTTAAATACTTAGAAAAAATTAGTATCCCTGTTAAAGGGGATATGATTGATCAAATTGCAACTATTTCTACTAATAATGAACCACAACTTGGAAAAATTATTGGTGATGCATTCAGAGCAGTTGGTCAAACAGGGGTGGTGATGATGGAACATTCTTCATTACCTGAGACAGAAGTAGAATTAGTAGATGGAGTTCAGTATAATAAAGGTCTTACTAATCCTCATTTTATTACTAATAAAGCAAAAAAGACTGCAGAGCTTGAAAAACCCGCAGTACTTTTAATAGAATCTCCGATAGATAATATAAGACAAATTCAATCTATCTTAGAACATATTATAAAAAAGAATACACCTTTACTTATCATAGCAGATGTAGAAGCCCCAATAATGGCTACTCTTGCAATGAATAAAACAAAAGGTAACATAAAAGTAAATATCATTAATGCTCCAACATTTGGAGTTAATAAAAGAGAAACATTAGATGATCTAGCTATGCTTACAGGAGCTACTGTCATAAATGAAGATCTTGGAGATGATATGGATTTAATACAACCTGAATTTTTAGGGAGTTGTTTAAAGTCCGTTACTGATGAAAAAGATACTATTCTGCAAGTAGGTGAACCTACAGAAGCAGTTTTAAATGCTATAAAAGCAGTTAAAGAAGAATTAGCTAACAAACCTAATCCTGCACATCTTATAAGATTAGAAAAAAGATTAGCAAGATTATCAGCTAAAATAGCTATAGTAAAAGTAGGGGCAAATTCAGATATAGAATTAAAAGAAAAATCTGATAGAATAGAAGATGCAATTTGTGCGACAAAAGCCGCTATAAAAGAAGGTATTGTACCCGGTGGTGGTATAGCTCTACTAAACGCTGGACAAAATATTAAAACAAATACTGAAGGGGAAAAGATTTTATTAAAAGCAATAGAATCTCCATTTAGAGTTATTTTAGATAATGCTGGGATTGAATGTCCTAGTGATTCATTGCCTAAAATAATGGGGAAATTACAAGGTAAAGGTTTAGATGTAATAACAGGTGAACCAGTTAATATGATAGAAGCTGGTATCATTGATCCTTTACTAGTAACTAAAAGCGCTTTGATAAATGCTGCTTCAGTAGCCGCAACGATATTATCAACAGATTGTGTAATCAATAATTTAAGAATTGATGAAAGCAATAGGAAATAATATTATAATTAAACCTGAGAAAGTAAAAACCGATAAAACAAAAGGGGGATTACTAATTATTGAAAAAGATCGTGAAGATATAAGATACAGAAAAGCTATTATAATTTCTGTAAGTGATGATATAAAAGGTTTAAAACAAGATGATGTGATTTATTATGACAGACACGCAGGTCATGGTATTGAATTCAACAAAGATAAATTTACTCTTATTAAATTACAAGATGTTGTTGTTGTTTTATGAGAAAATTAGATTCAAGTAATATAAAGGATTTAAACTTATTAAAACACTATCGGCTTATAAGAAAATGGGCTTGTAGAAACAATAACTTAAACGATGCGGATTTAGAACTATTAATATACTTCGATTGTATGGATCTTTTTACTAAGCAAGATTTTAAGATCGGTACTTATGCTTACAGTTGGGATAATAGACGCTGGAACAAAATGATAAAAAACAATTGGATTGTAGTTTGGAGAAATCGAAACAGAACAACTCAGAAGTACAATATCTATAAAGTTTCTTTCAAGTGTAGACAACTAATAGCAAGAATGTACCGAATTATGCTTGGAGAAGAAGATGTTCCAACAAGTAAAAGAAGAAATTCTATTATGCATGGAAAAACTTATACAGATAAAGTTTTAATAACTGCAATAAAAAACGTTAACAAAGATAAAAATAGATAAAATGAGTAAAAGTCCATTAAATCATAATCCTTTTGGAAGTATAGGTAAACAAATGAGAATGAGTAAAAAAAATAATTCTCAAGCAAATCAATTTCAAGGAGCATTAGGTAAAATAAAATCTTTAGCACAAAAAGATTTACCTCAAGATCCATTAGGTCTTTTATCAACTCCAAGTAATAATCAAGGAATAGCAAATAGTGCTGTATCTGCGGTAGCACAACAAGCACAACAAGCACAAGTAGCTCAAGGTACAGGATTAAATACTTTAACTCAAGGTCCTTCGGCATCATCTACAACTGAAGCTTTAAATGCGGGAGATTATCGCCCTATGGGTATTGGTCAAGCTTTTTTAATGAAAAGCCCTTTAAAAGCATTGGATGGATCTCAAACAGAGTATAATTATGAAAATCCTGATCAAAGTCATCAAACAATGTCTACAGGTACTGAATATATATCTAATGCATTACAAGGTTTAGGAGAAACTATTACTGATGCTGGAATAAAAAAAGCAAAAGCTAATAAAGAAAAAGAAGAATTAGATAAAAAATTAAAAAATACTCATATAGGAAGACCTTATTCAAATAAAGAAGAAGATAAAGAAAAAAAATACTACCCAGAGAGTATTAATTGGAATGATCTAGATAAAAATGAACCAAAACCAAGAACTAAAAAATAAATTATGAAAAGTAATTCACCATTTTTAAAAACAATATCAGAAATAAGGGAAGAACCAGGAATGTCAAATGCTGGTAAATATCCTAATGTAGATAAATCAGACTTTTGTGGACCAAAAGGCACATTCCCTGTTAATACATTAAAAAGAGCTAAGTCTGCTCTTAAACTAGCTCACAACGCTAAAAATCCTGATAAAATAAAAGCTTGTGTACATAGAAAATATCCAAAACTAAAAAAAGACTAATGACAAGCTATTTAATAGCAGGTATAGTTATATTTTTATTTATAATTATACTAGAAAACGCATTGTAACAATTAAACAAATAATCATGCATCAAGATAAAGCATACAACAAAGCAAGTAAAGAAAAGAAAATAGGTATTGTAGGGGAATCTCATATATGGGATGGTCCTTTAAACCAAGAAGGTCGTATTCATGGAGTAGGATCTAGTTCAGGGATAACAGGTATGCAAGTATCTAAATTCCCAGAATCTGCAGTTTCTATGCAAGTTAAATTTCCTATAACAGAAATTGCTAAAGGAAAACTTGGATAAGAGTTAAATTAATAAACAACAATAAAAATAACTAATTATGGAAAAAGGACATTTCGGAGAATATTCTGGTAATGCTAGACATTCTCATACACCTGTTACTAAGAGTAACGTTCATGCATCTGAAAGAGATGATGCAGCACACATAAGTTATCTTAAAAGAGATGTTCTTTGGGATAACAAACATGGACATAGTGATATAGACATGACAGCTGATGAAAAACATATATCTAAATTAGCTGGAGATATTAAATACGATAAAAAACACCACTAAAATGAGTAAAACACCATTTTATAAAACGGGAATTAGTAATTCACCTTTTCATGACCATCATGGAATTAACAATTCAGACTATCAGAGCTTTAGGATTGATGCAAAAACCGGTGAGGATAAATATTTAAATAGGAATATTATTGAATCTAATTATACTGCAATGAAAAATAAGAGTGGAACTTATGCTTCAGATTATCAAAAAATAGCCCCGGGTTGGAATAAAGGACTTTTAGTAAATCAACCTAACAAAGCGGGAATTCAAACACAAGGAGAAAACGCTAGGTTTATAACTGGGAAAGAATTTGAAAGTATGAGTAGTAGAGATATAAAAAGATTAGGATCACAGGTTAAATATTATGACGAAAGAGGTGAACTATATAAACCTAAAGCTGGATCAACTAGATTAAGGAGATCTCAAATAAGATCTAAAAGTCATAATATGGATCTTGCAAACAGAAATGCATGGCAACAGTATTCAATGGATGCGATAGATAATAATACTAGAAGTTTTACTCGTACAAGTACTACACCTAAAGTTAAAACTTAAATATAAAACAGAATAGAACTGTATAAATCTAACCAAACATAAACATTAACACAAACATAAACAACAACAAAAATGGCAAAATTTATCAAAATTAAAAAAGAAAGTTTCGCGTCTAGTTTGAATTATACAGCAGATATGATTCTTGGCGTGGATAATATTGCGCTAGTTAAAAAAGGTAGTAACAGTGCTGTAAATGCAAATGAAGCTACAATATTTTTTCTAGATGCTAGTTCATATATTACTTTTGAAGACACCGCTAAAGGTGCAGATATTGTAACTGGAATTAATAAAGCTCTTACAGCTAATCCAGGAGGAGTAGTAGCGACTGTACATTTAGCATCTACAGTAGAAATTACAGCAATTACAGTAGCATAATAATTAGTTGATGAAATCCCAAGGATTAGGCGATTCTATTGAAAAGTTTACTACAAAAACAGGTATTAAGACCATCGTTGATTCAGTCTCCGAAGGTCTTAATATTCCTTGTGGATGTCAACAACGTAAAGATGCATTAAACAAAATGTTTCCATATTCAACAAGAAAATAATGGCTTTTAAACTTAATAACCCTCCTTACGTAGCAACAGCTCCAGTCCATGAAATTAACATGGAAGATGGTGTATTAGGTAAAGCTGATAGAAATGGAAATATATTAATTAATAATAAAATAACAGATCCTAAGCAAAGACAAGAAGTTATTGATCATGAACAAATTCATATTAATGACATTCAATCTGGTCTTTTGTATTATGATGATGAAAATGTATATAGTCGTGAATCAGTAAATGATAAGTGGCAAATTCATCCTCGAGCTAATATAAAAGAAGGTAGTAAGACGTTAAGTTGGGAGAAAAAAGCACATAAACACACATAAAAATAAATAAAATGGGAACAGGTAAAAAAATGGCTGGTGGTTCATTCATGAGTAAACACGCTAAAAATCTATTGAACTACATGCCTATTGATGATAGGGCTGGTTCAGGTTCAGATTCAGATTTAAATTATAATGGTAGTCCATTAAACGATAACGGAGATCACAAACATCCACATAGTACATTCGAAAGTATTAAAGCTTATGGTAGAAAAACAGTACAAAATGTAAAAGACTTTGTAAAGGCTGGAAATAAAAAAGGGTGGACATTAAAATCAAGTGGACCAGCAGGAGGTAGAAGCTTAGTAGCACCTAGCTCTGAAGGAGGTCAAGTTGGATTTTCTGGAGATTCTAAACCTTCTTGGAAGAAAAATAATTAAATGAGTAAAAAAAAGCCTTTTAAAGATACTGGGGTAGGTAAATTTCTTATTGAAAAAGCCCCTAGTATCTTAGGAATTGTTGGTGATGCTATATTACCAGGTAATGTAATCTCTGGATTAATATCCGGTAATAGTAGTTTATCTGCTGAAGATAAAGCTATAGCATTAAAGAAACTATCAATTGAAAAGGCTGAAATAGATGGAACAACTAAAAGGTGGGTTGCAGATGCAAAATCAGGGGCCTGGCTTGCGGCTAATGTACGGCCAATAGTATTAATATTCTTAACAGTAAGTTATGTAGTAGGATGGTATTTAAGTTACCCCTTAGATTCTATCACTGGACTTCTTACAATAGTAATTGGAGGCTATTTCGGTTCTCGTGGAGTTGAAAAAGTATTCGGAAATAATAAACATAAATAAATAAAAAAATGGGATTTTATCAAAAAAATATGGTTGATGCATCTACTCATGCAGTAGCTATAGAAACAGTTGGTACTTTAAGAGCACCAGGTGCATCAGCGGCTGGTATACCTGTAGGACAATTTACAGATACAACTGCTAATATAGCTGCATCTGCTCAAACTGTTACAGCTTTTGCTTCTGGAGGTACTTTTTTAGGTTCAGCAAGTAACACTCAAAACAAACAATGGGGAGCGTATTATACTATTGAAACAGATAGTGCTGGAGCAATAACAAATGTAAGAGTAGTACAAACACGACCTGATGGATTAAATCAAGGCGCTGCACCAGGTGCACCCGCTAATCCAGGTTCTGGTCCAAATATGGGAGTTGCTACACAAACTATTGTTTTTAGCGCATCAGATTTAAATACAGCTTTTGGACAAACTAATATAACAGGTACGTTATCAATAGCTTTAGCTGGTACAGATTTACAAGCTCCTACTACGGGTGCTGATGCTGGTACAAACGCAATATATGAAGCTGATCCTGGATTTAGTGGTTTTGGATTATATGTAGGTGGAACTGGAGATATTAAATTAGAATTTGCTGCAGCACCACCAAATCAAACAGTAACAATACAAAGTATTCCAGCGGGAACTACATTAAGTATGCTTGTTAGAAAAGTATATACCAATGATACTACTACCACTGCATCAGAAATGATAGCACTATATTAATAAATAAATAAATAATTAAATCTAATCAAATGACAAAAAAAGAAACAACAGAAGGATGTTCTTCTTGTGACGATAAAAATAAAAAAGTTGCAGGAAAAATAACTGAAGAACAATTATCTACTATTAAAAAACAACAAGAAGAAATAACTCAATCATTAAGAGATATAGGATATTTAGAAAGCCAAAAACATGGTTTATTACATAAATATGCTGGTATTGTACAAGATGCTGAGGAGTTTAAAACAAAACTTGAAGAAGAATATGGAGGTATAAATATTAGTCTTGATGACGGTAGTTATACTATGATAGAAGATAAAAAAGAAGAAGATAAAAAAAGTGAGCAGTAAAGTTATAAGAAAAATCAGTATTGGCTCTGATTATAAAAATGATGCCATGCATTACGCTGTAGGTCAGCAAGTGTATGGCGGTCATACTATCTCTCATATTTTAAATAATGAAGAAGAACAATCTTATAATATATTTATAAAAAAAGATGACGAGGTATTGCCATGGAAAAAATTTAATTCTCAAATGGCTATATCTGTTGAATATGATCTAGAATATTAATGAATAGTTTATATCAATTTATTATAAAACCTATAGGTGAAAGATATAAAAATAAAATTAATATTGAAAATAAAGAATTAATCATAAATTCTAGTATATCTAATCATAAATTTATAAATAGAGAAGCAGAAGTTGTGTCTGTTCCACTTGTATATAAAACATCTATAAATAAAGGAGATAAAGTTATAGTTCATCATAATTTATTTAGAAGATATTATAATATGAAAGGTAAGTCTGTAAATAGTAGTAAATATTTTAAAGATGATTTATACTTTGCAATTCCTTCTCAAGTTTATATGTATTATAGAAACAATACATGGAATACTAATGAAAATTATTGTTTTGTAAAACCGGTATCAGAAGATGAAAAAATTATAAAGAATACTGGTATACTAAAATATGGTAATAGTTCACTAGAAGTGCTTAATATCAATCCAGGTGATGTTATTGGATTTAATCCATTAAGAGAATTTGAATTTATAATTGATAATGAGCTTTTATATTGTATGGAATCAAATGATATTGTAATTAAATATGAACACAAAGCAAACCAAAAAGAGTATAATCCAAGCTGGGCAAAAAGCTGTTGAAGAATTAATTAAGGTTGCTAAGGAAAAAATAGTAGACTCAGAAGATGATGTTTCTGCTGATAGATTAAAAAATGCAGCAGCAACTAAAAAATTAGCTATTTTTGATGCTTTTGAAATACTCACACGTATAGAAGAAGAAGAGAATATGCTAAAAGAGATTAAAGAAGAAAATCGCGGAAATAACTTTAAAGGATTCGCAGAAAATAGATCTCGATAATGTACACACAAACTTTATATAAAATTTTACCTAATCATATTAAATCTAATGTAATAAAAAGAAACAATAGATATAAAAAATGGAAACAAGGTTATGATAAAGAAAATGATATTGTGGTTATCAGCAAAACTGGAGAAATTGGCGAAATATATGAAATCCAAGGTCTAAAGATTGCATTACCACTCGAAAAAACAGTATATAAAAGAGCAAAAAAGAAAGATGAACAGTATTGGGAGGTTTTTAACTATCCAAAAGAATTATCCAAACTTAAAACAGTTTTTGATTGGAATGATAGATCTCTTGATTTTAAAAATAAATGGTATGATTATATTGACGAAGAATTTAAAAGACGTGAAGAAGGTTTTTGGTTCTACAATAAAGGTAATCCTACTTACATTACTGGTTCTCATTACATGTACCTGCAATGGACCAAGATTGATGTTGGGTCAGCAGAATTTAGGGAATCGAACAGATTATTCTTCATTTTCTGGGAGGCCTGTAAGTTGGATACCAGATGTTATGGAATGTGCTACCTTAAAAATAGACGGTCTGGCTTTTCGTTCATGGCGTCTTCAGAATTGGTACACCAAGCAACCATATCCAGTGATTCACGATACGGAATTTTATCTAAGACTGGAGCCGATGCTAAAAAGATGTTTACAGATAAAGTTGTACCGATATCGGTTAACTACCCATTTTTCTTCAAACCGATTCAAGACGGTATGGACAGGCCCAAAACGGAACTTGCCTATAGAGTACCAGCATCCAAACTTACGAGAAAGAAGTTGGACGAAAACACCAAAGTTGAAGAAATACAAGGATTGGACACAACGATCGACTGGAAGAATACCGGGGACAACTCGTACGATGGGGAGAAATTACAACTTCTCGCCCATGATGAATCAGGGAAATGGGAGAGGCCCGACAACATCCTCAACAACTGGAGGGTCACAAAAACCACATTAAGGTTAGGAAGTAGAATAGTTGGAAAATGTATGATGGGTTCTACTTCAAACGCTTTAGATAAAGGAGGAAATAATTTTAAAAAATTATATGATGCATCAGATGTTACAAAAAGAAACCGCAATGGACAGACTAACTCAGGATTATATAGTTTGTTCATACCTATGGAATGGAACTACGAAGGATACCTTGATGCTTATGGAATACCTGTCTTTGAAACTCCGAAAAAAGCAATACCTGGGATCGATGGATCGCAAATTGAAATTGGGGTCATTTCCCATTGGGAAAACGAAGTTGAAGGATTAAAAGATGATCAAGATAGTTTAAATGAATTTTATCGTCAATTTCCCAGAACTGAAAAACATGCTTTTAGAGATGAAGCTAAGGAATCTTTGTTTAATTTAACAAAAATTTACGAACAAATTGATTATAATGAGGATTTAAGAAACACAAATATTGTTACTCAAGGTAATTTTCAATGGGAAGGTGGGATTAAAGATACTAGAGTATTATTTGTTCCTAATAATAATGGAAGATTTTTTATATCTTGGGTTCCTCCAATTAATTTACAAAATAGGTACTTAATAAAAAATGGAATTAAATATCCTGGTAATAATGATTGTGGGGCTTTTGGTTGTGACCCTTATGATATATCAGGCACAGTAGACGGTAGAGGATCAAAAGGATCTTTGCATGGTCTTACAAAATTTACAATGGAGGATGTTCCTCCTAATACATTTTTTTTAGAATATATAGCACGACCACAAACTGCAGAAATATTTTTTGAAGAAGTATTAATGGCTTTAGTTTTTTATGGCATGCCATTACTTGCAGAAAACAACAAACCTCGATTATTGTATTATTTAAAAAGAAGAGGTTACCGAGGGTACTCAATGAATAGACCTGATAAAATTTATAATAAACTATCTGTAACAGAAAGAGAAATAGGTGGAATACCTAACTCTAGCGAAGATATAAAACAAGCTCATGCTGCTGCAATAGAAGATTATATTGAAAATTTTATAGGATATAATGGAGAAAATTATGGAGATATGTATTTCCAAAAAACTCTTGAAGATTGGGCTAAATTCAATATTAATAATAGAACTTTACACGATGCGTCTATAAGTTCTGGATTAGCAATTATGGCTTGTAATAAAAATAGATATAGACCTACTGCTGAAAGAACAATAACAAGTGTACCTTTAGGTTTTAAAAAATATGATAATAAAGGAGTAAATTCAAAAATACTAAATTAGATGGTTAAGATTAACTATAATAGTGCTTTCCCCGATCAGGTAGTACCTGAAGAAGAGAAAAAATCTAGAGAGTATGGGTTACAAGTGGCTCAAGCTATTGAATATGAGTGGTTTAGAAATTCTAGTGGTCAAAATAGATTTATTAATAATTTTCAAAATTTTAATAGATTAAGATTATATGCTAGAGGAGAACAACCAGTTCAAAAATATAAAGATGAATTAGCTATAAACGGTGATTTATCTTATCTTAACTTAGACTGGAAACCCGTACCAATTTTATCTAAATTTGTTGATATTGTAGTTAATGGAATGACAGATAAAGGATATGAAATAAAATCCTACGCACAAGATCCTTTCGCAAACAAACAAAGAACTACATTTGCGGAAAATGCATTAAGAGATATTCAAAACAAAGCTGAAATAGAGCAGTTAACTCAAATGACTGGAAAAAGTTATTATTCATCTGCAGATCCGTTAAATTTACCAGAAGATCCAGGAGAATTAGATCTTTATATGCAATTAAGTTATAAACAAAGCATTGAAATAGCGGAGGAAGAAGTTATAAATAATATTTTAGATTATAATAAATACGATGAAACTAAAAAAAGATTAGCATACGATTTGTCTGTTTTAGGAATTAGTTGTGTTAAAACCAGTTTTAATTTATCTGAAGGAATAACGGTAGATTACGTTAATCCAGCCAACATAGTATATTCATATACAGATGATCCTAATTTTGAAGATATTTATTATGTAGGAGAAATTAAAAATATGTCACTTTCTGAAGTTAAAAGACAATTTCCTTATTTAACTGAAAGTGAATTAGAGGAAATCCAAAAATATCCCGGAAGAAATTCTTACGTAGAAAATACGTGGTGGGGACAAGAAACACAGGATCAAGTTCAAGTTTTATTTTTTGAATATAAAACATACCAAGATCAGGTATTTAAAATAAAGCAAACCGAACAAGGTTTAGAAAAAACATTAGAAAAACCAGATACCTTTAATCCTCCTCCAAATGATAATTTTGATAGAGTGTCAAGATCTATTGAAGTTTTATATTCTGGAGCTAAAGTATTAGGTTTAGCTAATAATTTACTTCAATGGGAATTGAGTGAAAATATGACTCGTCCTTATAGTGATACTACTAAAGTAAATATGAATTATATCATTAGTGCACCTAGAATGTATCAAGGTAGAATTGAATCTTTAGTTAGTAAAAGTGTAGGTTTTGCAGATATGATTCAATTAACTCATTTAAAATTACAACAAGTGTTATCAAGAATGGTACCAGATGGTGTATATTTGGATGTAGATGGACTTGCAGAAGTAGATTTAGGAAACGGTACTAATTATAATCCATCAGAAGCCTTAAATATGTACTTTCAAACAGGTAGTATAGTTGGAAGATCTTTAACACAAGATGGTGAATTGAATAGAGGTAAAGTGCCTGTTCAAGAATTACAGACGTCAAATGGAATGTCTAAAATTCAAGCTATGATTCAAACTTATCAGTATTATTTACAAATGATAAGAGATGTCACTGGGCTTAACGAAGCTAGAGATGGTAGTACACCAGCAAAAGATTCATTGGTTGGACTACAAAAATTAGCTGCGGCAAATTCCAATACAGCTACTAAACATATATTACAATCATTAATGTATTTAACTATAAGAGTTTGTGAAAATATAAGTTTAAGAGTAGCTGATATGCTTCAATTTCCTCTTACTGAACAAAGTTTATTAACTAGTATAAATACTTTTAATACAAATACTTTACAAGAAATAAAGAAATTAAGTTTACATGATTTTGGAATATTTCTAGAATTAGAACCTGAAGAAGAAGATAAAGCAACATTAGAACAAAATATACAAATAGCCTTACAAGCAGGTAATATTGGATTGGAAGATGCGATAGATTTAAGAGAAATAAGAAACCTTAAATTAGCTAATCAAAGTTTAAAATCTCGTCAAAAGAAAAAGCAAGAGATAGAAAGAGCTCAACAGTTAGAAAACATAGAAGCACAAGCTGCCGCTAACGCTGAATCAGCAGAAAAAGCTGCTTTAGCTGAAGTTCAAAAACAACAAGCATTAGCTGAAACTGAAATTCAAATTGAACAAGCTAAATCTCAATTTGAAATTCAAAGAATGGAGCAAGAAGCTGTAATTAAAAAACAATTAATGGCAGAAGAATTTAATTACGATCTAGAACTTGCTCGTTTACAATCAAGAGCACAACAACAAAAAGAAGCTGAAATTGAAGATCGAAAAGATAAAAGAGTAAAAATACAAGGAACACAACAAAGTGAACTTATAAATCAAAGACAAAATGATTTACTACCAAAAGATTTTGAATCAGCAGGTAATGATACATTAGGAGGATTTGGTTTAGAGCAATTTGGTCCTAAATAAAAATTTATTATTAATTTTATATTATTATATTATGTCAAAAAAAGAAACAAAAATAAAAGAAAAAGTATTAGAAAAAGTAGAAGAAACTAAAGCAGTTACAACAGCTGAAGTGTCTGAACCTACTAAAGAAGAAGGAAGTTTTAAAATAAAAAAAGTAACTAAACCAAAACAACTAGGTGAAGATAAAGTACCTGAAATGATAAAGGTAGATTTAAGTAAACCTAAAAAAGAAGAAAAAGATGCCATTTCAATCGACGGAACAGGAAAATTGGCTGAAGAAAAACAAGCCGCAGATATGGTTAAAATGGATGAACAAGTACGGGAGTCCATTTCCACTATTGAAGATAAAAAAGAAGAAGAAGTAAAAGAAGAAAAATCTGATTCACCAATACAAGAGATTACAGATGAAGAAGATAATTCTAACGAAACAGGAGTGGATGTAAGCACTGAAACTACCACTACCTTACCGGAACAGGAAAAAATATTACAGGAAGATAAAACACAAGAACTTCCTGAAAATGTAGAAAAATTAGTAAAATTCATGAAAGAAACAGGTGGAACTGTTGAAGACTACGCTAGATTAAATGCTGATTATAGCAATGTTGACAACGGTCTGTTACTACAAGAATATTACAAAAAAGCTAAACCTCATTTAAATACTGAAGAAGTAAATTTTATTATTGAAGATACTTTTCAATATGATGAAGAGGTTGATGATGAGCGAGATATAAAAAAGAAAAAACTCGCTTATAAAGAAGAGATAGCGAAAGCCAAAAGTTTTTTGGAAGATCTTAAAAAAGAGTATTATGCTGAAATCAAGTTGAGACCCGGTGTTACTCAAGAACAACAAAAAGCTATGGATTTTTTCAATCGCTATAACGAAGACAAGCAAGCAAGTGAAGCTAAACATGAAAGATTTGTAACTGAAACAAAAAGCCTTCTCAACAACGAATTCAAAGGTTTTGATTTTAAATTAGGAGATAAAAAATTCAGATACGGAATAAAAGATCCTTCAACTGTTGCCGATAACCAAAGTGATATATCGAACTTTATTAAGACGTTCTTAAATGACAAAGGAGAGATACAAGATGCCAGAGGTTATCATAAAGCTTTATATGCCGCACAAAATGCTGATACTATAGCTAATCATTTTTATGAGCAAGGTAAAACCGATGCAATTAAAGAAACAATGGCTAAATCAAAAAATATAAATTTAGAGCCACGTAAAACGGCATCTGGAGAAATATTTGTTGGTGGTTTAAAAGTAAAAGCAATTAGTGGGCTTGATTCTTCAAAATTGAAAATAAAAAAGAAAACGTTTAATTAAAAATTAATAAATAAATTATGGGAATTTTAACTCCACAATTTGGCTCAATAGTTCCTGCTCCTAATCAGCAGCTATTAGCCAGTAATTACCTATCTTTTACAGATGGGACAAGTGATTTTGCTCAGCAATATCTACCAGAAATATATGAACAAGAAGTAGAGAGATATGGAAATAGAACTCTATCTGGTTTCTTACGTATGGTAGGTGCTGAAATGCCTCTGACTTCAGATCAAGTTGTTTGGTCAGAGCAAAATAGATTACATATAGCATATGACAACTGTGTTAACGATCAAGCTAATCCATCCACTATTACTGTTCCTGCTGCAACAGCTCCTGGTGTTACAAGAAATGTAGTATCTCCAGGTCAAACTATTGTAGTTTTAGACGATAGTGGCAATGAAGCAAAATGTGTTGTAACAGCTTCTAATACCGCTACTGGTGTTATAACTGTTGCTCCTTATTTAAGTACAGATTTAAGCGGTTTAGGTACTTCAGTAAAAATATTTGTTTATGGTTCAGAATTTGTTAAAGGCGCATCCACATCTAATGCAGGTGCTGGAGCTTTAGCTTTAAATAATACTGTACAACCACAAATTACTATTACTCCAGCTTTTCAACAATATAATAACTCACCAGTTATTATCAGAAATGTTTATACAATAAACGGATCAGATATGGCTCAAATAGGTTGGGTTGAAGTTGCTACAGAAGATGGAACTACTGGTTATCTATGGTACTTAAAAGCGGAATCTGAAACTAGATTACGATTTGAAGATTACCTAGAAATGGTATGTGTTGAAGGTGAGATCGCTGTGGCGGCTGCTGGAAATAATGCTGCTGCTTCAGGGTTTAAAGGTACTGAAGGTCTTTTCGCCGCTATCTCATCAAGAGGTAACGTAGAAGTTGGATTTGCTGGCGCAGCTGGTATAGATGACTTTGATGAAATACTTAAAAACCTAGATACTCAAGGTGCTATTGAAGAAAATATGCTGTTCTTACAAAGATCAACTGCATTAGAATTTGATAACATGCTTGCTAATGTATCTTATGGTGCTAACGGTGGTACAGCTTATGGATTATTTGAAAACTCAGAAGAAATGGCTTTAAATCTTGGATTTAGTGGTTTCAGAAGAGGTTCTTATGACTTCTATAAAACTGACTGGAAATACTTAAATGATGCTTCTACAAGAGGAGCAATTGCAGGTACTCAATCAATCGAAGGTGTTTTAATACCAGCAGGTACTTCAACAGTTTACGATCAAATTTTAGGTACTAATATAAGAAGACCATTTTTACACGTACGTTATAGAGCTTCTCAAACAGAAGACAGACGTATGAAGTCTTGGTTAACTGGATCAGCTGGAGGTGCTTACACTTCTAATCTTGATGCAATGGAAGTAAACTTCCTTTCAGAAAGATGTCTTGTAACTCAAGCTGCAAATAACTTTGTATTATTCAAAGGTATTTAATACTTTGTAAAGATGGGGCATCTTAAATTAGGTGCCCCTACCTTTACTTTTAACTATTTAATTATATTATATCATGGCAAAAAAAATGAAAAAAGAAGAGGAAGTTTTAGATGAACCAGTAATGGTTAAAACTCCTATTAAAAAAGAAAAAATAACTCCTAAAGATACTTGGGAGGTAAAAGATAGAACTTATGTTTTAACAGGTAATAAAACTCCTTTAACATATAAAATTCCATCTAGGCACACCACAAGACATGCTTTATTGTGGTATGATAATAAAACTAGGGAGCAACGAGAAATTAGATATGCGACTAATCAAAATTCTCCGTTTAAAGATGAACAAAAAGGAGAATCTACTTTAGGACATATTGTTTTTAGAGACGGTGCTTTATTAGTAAAAAAAGAAAAAGAAGCATTACAAAAAATATTATCTTTATATCATCCATTAAAAGGACAACGATATAGAGAAGTAGATGAAGTCGTGCAAGCTCAAGATGACTTAATGGATTTAGAATTAGAAATAGACGCACTTAATATGGCTAGAACGGTTGATATTGATCAAGCTGAAGCTATTTTAAGAGTAGAAGTTGGTTCTAAAGTTGGAGATATGAGTTCTAAGGAAATCAAAAGAGATTTATTAGTATTTGCTAAGAAAAATCCAAAATTATTCATAGATCTAGCAAATGATGAAAATGTACAACTAAGAAATTTTGCAATAAAAGCTACAGAAGCTGGAATAATAAAATTAAGTTCTGATCAAAGAACATTTATGTGGGCTTCAAACCAAATGAAATTAATGACAGTTCCATTTGATGAACATCCATATTCAGCTATGGCTCAATTCTTTAAAACAGATGAAGGCTTAGAGGTTTTTAAGTCAATAGAGAAAAAACTTTCTTAATATAATGTTAATAAGGGAGGCTTTGGCCTCCTTTATTATAATAATAAAAAATACAGATGGCTATAAATGTAAATACGGTATACCAAACTGTTTTACTTATCTTGAATAAAGAACAAAGAGGTTATATAACACCCACTGAGTTTAATAATTTAGGAACTCAAGTGCAGTTAGAAATATTTGAAAAATATTTTGAAGATATTAACCAACAAATAAGAGTACCCCAAACTGACACAGATTATGCGGATAGAGTTAAAAATCTTGATGGAAAATTAGCTATATTTAAAACTTTTGGAAACGCTAATTATGTTTCTACCACTCCATCAGGAACTAATAATACTTTAACTTATTGGACTTTACCTGGTTTAGATGCTTATGGTAATCAAGTAAGTTTTTACAGATTAGGAACTGTATTATACAATAATGAAGTCGAACTCCAAAGACTTGATAGACATGAATTCTACCATGTTAATAATTCCTTATTAACAAAACCTTCTAAAACTTTTCCAGTTTATTTATTTGAAGATTACAAACTTTTTGTAAAACCGACAACTATTAATACTGCCGGAGATATACAAGTAGATTATATTAGAAAACCTGTAGATCCTATTTGGGGATTTGACGTAGGTGCTTTAGGTCAATACGTTTATAACTCTAACGCTTATAATGCAAGTACTACTCCCTCTGGTTCTAGAGATTTTGAACTACATGAATCAGAACAAACTAATGTTATATTACAAGTATTAAAATATGCTGGGGTAATAATAAGAGATCCTGAAATTGTACAAGCTGCTACACAAGAAGTAGCAATGAATGAACAAAATGAAAAAAGTTAATAAATTATGGCACAACCTAACGGAGGATTAATCACAGAAACTAATTCGCAATATTATGCAGGTGCTCAAATGTTTGTAGCTACTGCTGATCAAACAATTTTTACGGCTACTTTTAACACAGAAATAACTTTTGGAAGTGCTGATCCTACATCTGAAGATTACAATCAAAATAATTTTAGGTTATATACTAGCGCAACAGGTAATCCAGGAACTTTTGCTGAATATACTTCAGCGTATACAGTATTAAATAATGTATTTACTTTACCAGCACAAGCAGTTGGTACTTATGTAGTTATACAATTACTAACTGAAAGTGGAGGTAATTTTGGAAATAAAGATGCTTACGGAAAAGTTACTCAACATAATTATAATAATTATTCTTATATAAAAGTAGAAGATTTAGTTAATAACTTCTTAGTGGCTTATGTCGGTGCGGGTAAATTAATTTCAAGTGTTAAAAAAACAGATGTTATTTTTCACACAAAAAGAGCATTACAAGAATTTAGTTATGATACATTAAGAAGTATAAAATCTCAAGAACTAACTATACCAGCTAGTTTAAGCGTACCTATACCACAGGATTACGTTAATTATGTTAATGTATCATGGGTGGATGAGTTAGGTGTTACACATGTAATATATCCAACTACTTTAACTACTAATCCTTATACTAAACCTATTCAAGATGCCGCAGGTATACCTACACAAGATAATGAAGGAAGAAATTTAACAGGAACATCTATAACTGAAGAGCGTTGGGATAGTCAAAACACGGAATTATTAAAAGAAATAAGAGATGATATAACAGGTAGATTGATATCTGATGGATTATACGGTTTATATGGAAATTGGTTTTATGGATATGGGCAACGTTATGGTATGCAACCAGAAACTTCTCAGATAAATGGTTGGTTTACAATTAATGATCGTAATGGAATGTTATCTTTTTCTAGTGATTTAAAAGACAAAGTTATAGTATTAGAATATATATCAGATGGATTAGGATATGAAGAAGATATGAGAGTTCCTAAATTAGCTGAAGAAGCTGTCTACGCTTATTTAAGTCACGCTATTTTAGCTAGTAGAATAAATCAACCTGAATATGTAGTTCAAAGATTAAAAAGAGAAAAAAGTGCTAAATTAAGAAATGCAAAAATAAGATTATCTAATATTAAATCAAATGAGTTTGTTCAGATTATGAGAGGTAAATCTAAATGGCTTAAAAATTAAACTAAATGGCAGAAGCTAAAAATTCTTTTATTAAGTCCAAAATGAATAAAGACCTAGATGCTAGGTTATTACCAAATGGTGAGTATCGTGAAGGAATTAATATACAAGTAAGTAAATCCGAAGGAGCTGATGTAGGCGCTTTAGAAAATGTATTAGGTAACATAGAGCTTGTTGATTTAAAAACATTAAGTGGTTGTAATTGTAATCTTACTACTATTGGTTTATATACTGATGAAGTTAATAATAATATTTATATATTTTTAACTGATTATGATGAAAGATTAGCTCCTGGTTATAATACACAACTTTTAAATTATTCTTCTAGTGCTAATAATTATATTTATGTACACAATACTTCAAATAAAGAAACTGATTTATTACTTACTGGTGCATTTTTAAACTTTTCTACCACACATCCTATATTATCTGTAAATTTATTAGAAGGAATATTATTTTGGACAGATAATAGGAATCAACCTCGTAGAATAAATATTGATAGAGCTAAAACTCTAAATTACTATTCAAATGAAGATCAAATATCAGTAGCTACTTACGCGCCTTTTCAAGCTATTGAACTATATCAACAACGCGCTGCAGAATATTGGCCAAATGGTGGTTCGGCAATAACTACTGGAACTGCAACTGCAGGACAAAATAAAATTTTATTAAGCGCAGATAATAGATTAGGTTTAGCTAACGAACTTGATGTAGGAAAAACTTTAGTAGGAGCTTTAATTACATCAGATGTTACTGGTGCTATACCTAATAATACCGCTTATTGTTGTTATTCTAATGGTAACCAAATAGAATTAATAGATAGAAGTGCGTTACCAGGAGCAGAAACACCAGTAAATTTATTACTAGATTTACCTCCAGGATCAAAAATTTATTTCAATCAAAACTTAAATCCTATAACAGGGCCTACCGCAGGAACTGGTTTAGGTACTGACAATTGGGTTACAAGTATGGAGGATGCTAGTTCTCCTATGAATCCAGGTGGTACATATAATGCTGGATATCCAGGTCTTACAACAAATCCAAATTATAACCCAAAATTTAATGGAGATCCTGATTTCTTAGAAGATAAATTTGTAAGATTTAGTTATAGATTTAAGTTTGAAGATGGAAATTATTCTTTAATGGCTCCATTTACTCAAGCAACTTTTATACCTAAACAAGATGGTTATTTTATAGGAGCTACAACTCCAGTAGGTATGACAACAGATGAACAAGCTACGTATAGAAGTACCGTAGTAGGTTTTATGGAAAATAAAGTAAATAATATATTTTTACAAATACCTTTACCTTTAGACAAAGATAATAATGGTATTGCTGCTAACGCTTTGTTTAGCGCAATGCAAGTAGATGAAATTGAAATTTTATATAAAGAATCAGATGCTCTAGCTATTCAAGTTGTAGATACAATTCCAAGGGTTGGAACAAATGGATATGAAAATTTTGGAACAGATACTGTTATAGAATACAACTACCAAGGAGATAAACCTTATAAAACTTTACCAGATAGCGAAATAACTCGTGTATATGATAAAGCACCAGTTAGAGCCCATGGTCAAGAAATTATTAGTAATAGATTAGTTTATAGTAATTTTCAAAATAAACACACTCCACCTGAAACGTTAGATTATAATGTAGGTATAGGAGATAAATATGATGTGTTTGTTGCTGATGATCCTACAGTTCCACGCCCTATCGAAAGAACTGTATCTAGGGAATATCCTATGCATACTGTTAAGCAAAATAGAAATTATCAAGTAGGAGTTGTTTTATCTGATAGATATGGCAGAAGTTCTACTACTATTTTGTCATCAGTAAACACGCAAGCTCTTGATGGAGAACTAACATTGTTAGGAGACACTATTTATTTTCCTTATAATAACATTTCTAGCACTACACCTTCTGAGAATTTAATACAAAAATGGCCAGGAGATTCTATAAAAGTATTATTTAACACTCCAGTTGAAGAAAATGTGCCACATAATTTAAGTACAGGATGGCCAGGTTTATATAATGGAGATCCAACATCTGATGATTACAACCCATTAGGATGGTATTCTTATAAAATTGTTGTTAAACAAACTGAACAGGAATATTATAATGTGTATCTACCTAGTATTATGAATTTTTATCCTAACCTTACTGCTGCACAACAATCAACTGATGCTCCTGATCCTGTAAATACAGTTTCTTTTACTACTTTATTAAATGATAATATAAATAAAGTACCTAGAGATTTAACTGAAGTAGGACCTGAACAAAAACAATTTAGAAGTTCTGTACAATTATATGGAAGAATTGCTCCTCATGCTAACGCTACGCCTACTTATAATTATCAATTTAATCCTGTAGACGCCGCAACAAGAATAGCTATTTCTGATACAGTATCTACTATTGCAGATCAAAATTATCTTTTTGATAATACTAGTAATGTAAAATATGGTTCAATATATCAAACTGTATCAAATCCTTCTTTAGCTCGTATCTCTATCACTTCAAACCCTATAGGGACAGCAGCTAAAACAGCTGTAACTGATGCTCAAACATCATGGTTAAGCGTTTATGAAACTCAACCTGTAGAATCAAGATTAGATATTTATTGGGAAACTTCATCTAGTGGAACTATAGCAGAATTAAATGAAGCTATAAAAACAGGTAGTTCAGCTATTAAAAATTTTACAACAGACCAAGATATGGCTGCGGCTCCTAATACGTGGACATTTAATTTAGCTGAAGATATAACACCAGGTGAATCCCCTACAGCAACGTATTCTAATGGAGTATACACATCTAAACCATTTTTTCCTTATGTTCAAGATGCCTCAGGTATAAAATTAATGGTAATAAATAGTAACATTGACACAACATCAGGTTTTTGGGTAACAGATGGAGAAAATCAAGATGTAACAGAAAAATTTGAATTAATTCGAACTGCAGGTAATGGGGTTAATACTCCTGATACTTATATTCTTCAAATATCTAGTGGAACATATTTTTATTATAATACAAATTCTCCAGTAAAAGATTCTTTTACATTTAATTTTGACGTACAAAACAATGATAGTGGTTCACAGCAAGGTATAGTTACTAAAATTGCTATAACTGAAAAGTTATTTAATGTAAAACCTGAAATAACTTGCCCAAGTGAAGGTATTGTAGTAGAACCTGGTACTAGTCCTTTATATACTTTTGAAGGGGTAAATGGAAGCGCTTGGAATGAACAAAACCAAAATGATTTAACTTGGAGGATAATATCTCAAGATCCTATAGGAAATGGTGTTCCTGAATTAGTTATAAATGATAATGGAGAAGTTACTGATCCTACTGATACATTAAATGTACCAGTAAATTTAGAAATAGGTCTTACAGATGCTGGTACTAATGAAACCACTATAGGTGGTGTTGCTGAAGGAACTTGTGCTCCAGAAGTAAGTGGAAATACAGGTTATGAAACTCTTCCATTAAATAGCACGTTTGGAAGTACTAAAAACATGTGTATTAATCAAGCGGCTGAATCCTCTGGATATTATTGGGCTGCTCCTACTCCTGATCCTGTAGAAAGCACACCTTTACCTCCTATTAATAGAGAAGTTGTAAGTGGTTTAGGATTAGGTACAAGTTTACCTAGTTATGCAACTAGTGCTGCAGCTGATGGGTGGCAATGGAATAATTCAAATAGAAATGCACAAGTTGAAATGAATGCTACAAATTCTGGTTTAGGAACAGTAGTAAGTTCAGGACGAAGTGATTGTGTTACCAATGTTATTCCTGTTCCTGAAGGAATTACAAACGGTAGTGCTTATATAATAGTAGATTTTGAATTAGGGAATTATGGTTCAGCACCTAATGATAGACCAGGTGTTATTTGGCCAACTTATTTACAGTACAGAGAAAATAGTAATGCAACATGGATGACCGCTAAAGATGTAGAGGGTAATGATATAAAATTTGGAGGTGCACAAGCTGATGCTTATTATAAAGATAGTGTAGGAAGTGGAGTAACAATTGGAGGTTCACAATTTATTGGTGGTTCAGCATTTTATACTACTGGTGTTAAAGATAAATTAAGTAATGCAATTACTGATGAAGGTAGTGGTGCAGACCCTGCTACAGCTGATTGTTTTGAATCATGGATGGATTCAAGAGAAACTCAAGTAGATCCTTTATTAAACACTTTAGGTAGAAAATTATTTGTTGTAGGTAGAAATCAAGCTTATAGAGATCCAGGAGGTACTGCTCCTACCGATGCTCCAGATAGATTTGGAGAATATAGATTAATTACTCGTTATCCTTATGGTACTAATATTTCACCTACTACTTCATCATCGGTAACTAATCCTAAAATACCAACATTAACACCATTTAAAACTCCGCCATTTCCATATGATAATTATACAACAGCTCAACAAAATCAAAGAGTATGGTTAAGTTTTGGAGATTTTTATAATCCAAGTCAATTAGTATCTTTTTATAGTAATGGTTCTGGAAGTGATTCAGCAGCTCCTGCGTCTTTTGCTTATAGAGTAACTGCAGCATGTGATGATAGAACTAGCGCAGCTGGTGCATCTATAGATCAAGTTGTTTATGCAAGAGAATGGGGTTTTAAATATGTGTCTCAATTTTATACTGATCCTCAATTAACTAGTGGTTGGTCTCCAGGGGCTACAAATAAATGGTTTGGTTATACAGCTGTTTCTGATACATCATTAAATACAAAATGGGGAAATGAAAATAGTTGTACTAGAGACGGTGCTCCTTTGTGGACTTGTCCTACTTGTCCTGCTCCTGATTATGTTATTGGTACGATGATGACTCAGAAAAATATGAGATGGACTGCTCAATTTGATCAAATGGGTAAAAAAATTATTCGTACTGCTGAACCATGTGTAGCTAATTTAGATCCAGCTACTGGAGGTAATAATAACCAATGTAGTTCTCCTGCCGCAGCTTATCGATTTGGTGTAATGCAGGTATATGCTCCAGGTAATAATAAAATAGAATTTTTACAAACTTTAGATGCATTAACCATGTCCTCTACTTGTAATATATATACATTATTTCAAAATGTAACAAATAGCAAAGGTGCTGAAGGTTCTCCGGCAGCTGTTGTTGGGGTTAGTGAAATAACAGTAAGATCTCCTAATGCTTCTAATTGTTATGAAAAAATTGGATCTGTAAGTTTTGGTGCAGGATCTAGAGCAACATATCAGACCGTTAATTTAGGTGGATATAGTGGAACCTATGTAACACTAACTATAGATGGAGCTACTTCAGCTTTAGATGCTTTTCAAAATGGAACAGCAAATGGGGGACAAAATTGGTATTTACAAGGAGTTCCTGCTTGTCCTTAACAAGGTAATAATAAAAATAAATGTGCAATTATAAATTATGGCTGCAACAGTAGAAGTAAAATTTTTTAATTCCTTCGTATTAAGAAAGACTTTAAATGATGGAAGTAATCCTGCCCCTGCAGAATGGAATGGTTCTAGAGGTGATTTAACCTATCCTGCTATAGCTACTAATCCTGATAACGAACAAGATTGGGCAGTAGAAGAAGCAAGAATTCGAGGAGGATATAATAATACTTATGTAGGTCAAGGAGTTAAAGCATATTTAGTTGAAGATAATCCTAAATCATCTGTAAGGATTAATTCTATGATTTATTCAGGTATATTTAACGCTAGAACAGGTATTAATGATACTAATGTTTTTTCTGTAGGAGAAGATATAATTAAAAGTGTAGATCCAGCAAACGGTAGTATACAAAAAATTTATGCTGAAGATACTAATTTAATAATATTTCAAGAGAAAAAAGTTAGTAGAGCACCTATTGATAAAGACATTATATATACAGCCGAGGGATCTACCAATGTAACTACATCTAATACTGTTATAGGTACAGTTCAAGCCTACGTAGGAAATTTTGGAATTAGTAAAAATCCTGAAAGCTTTGCTGTGTATGGTAGAAGAAAATATTTTACCGATAAAGATAGAAATGCAGTAATGAGATTATCACAAGATGGTCTTACTGAAATATCAAACTATGGTATGATTGATTTCTTTAGAGATCAATTTGGCACAATGGGCGAAGGTAAACTAACTGGTGGTTGGGATATATATAATAAACAATATGTTTTATCCATTCAACCAGAAAGTTCTTTAGTACCTTATAAAACATTATCTTTTGATGAAAACATACAAGGTTGGACAAGTTTATATACTTACAAACCAGGTATGATGTTAAGTTTAAAAAATAAATTTTATACTACTGGTCCATCAAGTACTGCTGCTACAGATAGTGCAAGTTTATATCAACATTATATTGCCACCCAACCAAGAGGTAATTTCTATGGTTTAAATAATGATTCTTCTATAGAGTTTATTTTTAACCCGGATGTTAGTCTTTCTAAAGTATTTAAAACAATTAACTATGAAGGTAGTAACGGATGGGAAGTTACAAGTTTTATATCTGATGCTACAGGTATAGGATCAGTGAACACTGATTTTGAAGGATATGCCACTACAAATACTAGTGATACTATTACTTCTATATATAGTTATAACGAAGGAGCATATGATAATTATGGAAATCAATTTGCTAATTTAGATAATAATCCAATTACAGCTAATACTACAGCTTTAATACCTCCAATAAATCATGCTGGTTTTGATAGAAAAGAGAATAAATATATGGCTAATTTAGTTAACAATAGTACAGCCGCACCAGGAGAAGTAATATTTGGTAACCAAATGACAGGTATTAAAGGTTATTATGCAACAGTTAAAATATCTACTGATACATTAACCGATCCGGGAGGAATGAAGGAATTATTTGCCGCCTCATCGGATTATGTCGAATCCGCATATTAAAAAAAATAACATGTCAGAATTAAGCGAAGATACTAAGTTTCAAGTTAGTATAAAAACATTAGTTGCTATTGGAGTAGCTTTAGCTACTTTAGTAGGTATGTATTATACTTTACAGGAAGGCATCGAAGAAGCAAAACTTTTACCCGAACCTCCGGTTTCGAGAACAGAATATGATCTAAAAGACGAATTAATACGTGAATCAATAATGAACACTGAAGAAAAGGTTCAAGAAAATTCACAAAAACTAGACAAAATAGATGAAAAATTATATGAAATAATTAAAAAATAATAAAATGAAATATATATTAACTTTGATTTTACTCTTGAGTTTCTATCTTAGCTTTAGTCAAGCTACTGATATTCAACTGTTACAAATCAATTCAAGTTGGAATTTAAAAAACGATATTCCACGAGGAGAATTACCAAGCAGATATATGGCACATAAAATAAGAATAGATCATGCTACTATAGAACATCAAGGACCTAACTTTAAAGAAAGTTTTTCTGGTAAACCTTTACCTATACTAATTTTATATGTAGATGGTAGAATAAAATATCAATGGACAGCCGACCTATCTTTTAAATTAAAAGTATCTAAAGGTGAGATTTTAGATGTTATAGAGAAGGTGTTGAAATAATATGGATTTTTTTCTATATATTTTATGTATTATAGCAATGTGTTTACACATTATTTATATATCAAAATAAAATAAATATGGAATCTACTGTTATAATACCGGAAAATACCGGTTTAGAAGTTTTAGAACATTTATCTTATCAAAGAGGGATTTTGTGGGAAAATATAGAAATTTTTTTGAATCAATTATCTAAAGTAGAAGGAGTTGCTATAGCTCGAACTAAAGAAATGGATACTATATATCCAGTAAAACATAATCTAGAAGATGGTTTATATACTAGAGAATTATTTATTCCCAAAGGCCATTTAGTAGTTAGTTATATTCATAAACAAAATCATCCTTCTTTTTTATTAAAAGGAGATATATCTATTTTGTTAGATAGCGGAGAAATACAACGATTAAAAGCCCCACAAAAAGTATTTACTAAAATAGGTACTCAAAGAGTGTGTTATACTCATGAAGATGTTACTTGGGTTTGTGTTTACAAAACTAGATGTAAAAAAATAAAAAGTATTGAAAAAGAAATATATACTTTAAATTATAAAGAATTACCAATGAAAATAATAAATAAACAATTAAAATCATGGCAGGAGCAGTAGCAGCAATAGCAGGAGGTGTTTTAGCAGTTGGTGGAACTTGGTTCGGTATGAATCGAGCCGCTAAACAAAAAAAGTTTGCAAAAAGAGATGCAAATAGATTAAAAGGACAAATAGCTAAAGCAGAAAGAGAACGTCCATCAATAGTTAATCCTTTTGAAGGTATAACTGATTTATCTACATTGGCTAGTGACCTTAGTGGTATGGCTAGTAACCCTACAATGAATTTAGCTGTAGCCACACAAGCCGCTGAAATGCAAGTGGAAGAAGCTGACATTGCTTTAGCTAATACTTTAGACGCTTTACAAGCTAGTGGTGCTTCCGCTGGAGGAGCTACCGCATTAGCTCAAATGGCTTTAAAAAGTAAACAAGGAGTAAGTGCTAGTATAGAACAACAAGAGGCTAGAAATCAAGAAATTTCTGAAAAATCTAGAATTCAAGGAGAACTAAGAATTCAAGATATACAAATGGGGGAAGCTAAAAGAATGCAAGATGTTCAAATGAGTCAAGCAGAAAAAGTACAAAAAGCAGAAGCTCAAGGAAAAGAGTTTATGTATCGAGAAGAAGATAATCGCAAAATGCAAGAATTAAATAGATTGTCTGCTCAATTATCGGGTCAAGAACAACGTAAAGTAGCAGCTACTCAAGCTAGCAACGCAGCATTAGCTGGTGGTATAGGGGCAGTAGGAAATATAGCGGGAAGTTTAATTGGTGCATAACTAAATATAAAAAAATAAATTATAAAATATGGGGGCATACGAAAATCCAGTACAAGCTATCGATACAAAATCAGGACTTATAATTGCTAATGCTATTGCAAATATAGGTAAACAAACTCAAAACGCTATTGAAAAATATGCTGAAAATGAAAATGATATTTTTAAAAAAGCTACTGAAAAAGAATTTAAAAGACAAGAAGATGCTAATAAAAATGCAGAAAAACTATATGCAAATATAGATAAAGCCAATGTTAAAAATCAAACATGGTATGATATGACTACTTTAGCCATAAACACTAAGTATGATTTAGAAACAAAACTTCAAAGTGATGATAGTTTAAATGTGGAACAACGACAAGAACTAACTAATGCTATAGAATATCAAAAACAAAGTATTAGAATGATAATGAATTCTATAACAGATATAAAAGATTGGCAAGGAGCAGAAGGAGAACTTTTAACAGGACCTACAAATGTTGCCGGAGGAATATATACTGGAGATATGTCAGAAGGTAGTTCTGAATTTGAAAAAGGAGTAGGTAGAAATTTGTTTTTAAAACAAGCGTTAATGGGTATTGGTATTAAAGAGGATGGAAAGTTGGCTGGTAATCCTATATTTTTTATGAAACAAATTGAAGATACTAATGGTAATAAAGTTCCACAATTACATGCTTATTTACCAGGAGAAGGACCCAGTAAATCTTTTAATGTATCTGAAGTTATTAATAAAGATTTAGCTTTTATAGAAAACATAGAACAAGATACTAAAGAAAATGGTGTTACAATAAAAGGTATAAACACTATTTGGAGAGATCTTGGAATACAAAATAAAAATGGGGAAATTTTACCTGGATATTTTCAACGAGACGAACAAGGTGTACCAATAACAGAAAAAATAATTATTGGTAGAACTGATGAAAATCCTGAAGGTACAGGTACAGCGTTTATAAATTTAGTTGATGTTGAAAAAGTTATACAAGCTTCAAAAGAACAATTTAAAGGTAAGTTTGATGGTATGACATCTTTTACTAATGATTACGGAGAATATGCTAGAATAAATTCAACTTATTTAAAATATGCCGATAAAGATGCAAAAGATTTAGCTACTGTAAAACCAGGTGTATA
>Ga0315332_10000044_pt1 | contig 35685 bp, 23 predicted proteins | sample M110034915metaG_FD_203455 | JGI IMG/M metagenome (GOLD analysis project Ga0315332, IMG submission 203455) | Ammonia-oxidizing marine archaeal communities from Monterey Bay, California, United States - M1 100m 34915 | ecosystem: Environmental > Aquatic > Marine > Intertidal zone | place: USA...
AGCACAGCCGGCAAGGGGGCCTCGCAAAATCTGTTCGTAATGCTGAATTAAGCCAAGGCTTTTGATTGTGCTGGCAAGCGTCACAGCAACAGGACGGAACCCTACACTTTGTGTAATCGGCAAAGTCGGTGCCGAGTCTGCGGGCTGTAACGTTTTGTCGGAATCTACCGCTCTGTTTCGTTATTCGGTAGTTCCAGTTGTGCTGCATGAATCGCCGATAACGAACATGGCGCACCGTTCGAACGGTCCGGTTATCCAGATTGTCTGGTATAGCGGAAGGCGTGGTAAATCAAGGCTTTATTCCATGCGATTCCGCGTATCTAACACATTCTGCAGGCAACAACACGATCATCACCAGAACGGTGACTTTCATGTCGCCTCTGCTGCTCCGTTGCATTCACCGATGCGTTGCACTGCGATTGTTTTTTTGGGTTTGATGGTGGTTTCAACGGTCGCAGGGTGTTCCATCGCCCAGCTCATTCCGGACGGAAAACACGACACAAAAAAGTCATATCGTGCGGACCACGGGTTAAGCATTCAGTATCCCGAGGTGAAGCAGTGTGAAACGCCTCCTCTACTGAAGGCACAGCAGACGACGCTGCCGTTGACGATGCAGGATCCGGCTGACTTGCCGACTGTGGAGTTGTCATTGCAGGACGCCGTCAATTTGGCTGTGACACAGAGTCTTGTATTACGTACGGTGGGTGGGTCTCAGGATGTACGGGTTGCTACTCAGGGTACGGTGACCGTCTATGACCCAGCAATCACCGCTTCGTCACTACAGTTTGGTTCGGAAGCAGCGTTGTCTGCGTTCGATGCGCAATACGCACAGCAACTTTTTTGGTCATCGGTTGACCGTCCTAACAATGTTGCACCGGGTGGCATTACTTCTGCGTTTACCCCTTCGGTTTCACTGGGCAAGAATGCTGCATTTAATGCCGAGTTGTCGAAAACAACCGCAACAGGTGGTAGTTATGCATTACGACACATCGTCAACTATTCGCGGAATAACCAGCCGTTTCGGGCTTTCCCAAGTGCATTCGACGGCTGGGTGGAAGCGGAGTGGCGTCAACCTTTGGCGCAGGGAGCTGGCTCGACTTACAACCGTATTGCGGGACCTGGGTCTGTGCCTGGGCAATACAACGGAGTCCTGATTGCACGTGTCAATGAGGATATTTCACTGGTTGACTTCGAAGCTTCTGTCATCCAGGTGGTCACTGACGTTGAGCAGAAATATTGGGATCTCGTGACTGCTTACCGAAGACTTGATACCGCTGTACGTGGACGCGAGTTGGCACGTCGAACCTGGGAGTACAATAAAAAGCGGCTTGAAGTCGGCGCTGGCCGTTTGGATGATGAAGCACAGGCGAGGTCACAATATTATAATTTTGAAGCGCAAGTACAGACAGCGTTAGCCGGCCCAAGTGGGCTTTATGAATCTGAGCAGAGCTTGCGGTATATGGTGGGGATGGTAGCCACCGATGGGCGTCTGTTAAGGCCGATCACCGAACCGATCGATGTACGCGTGATATTTGATTGGGAGAGCGCACTTGCTCAAGCCTTGGAGCGTCGGGCAGAAATTCGCAAGCAGAAATTTCAGGTGAAACGCCGAGACATGGAATTGGTGGCTGCGAGGCTGAACTATAAACCGAGGTTTGATTTTGTCAGCCAGTATCGTTGGTACGGCCTGGGCAATCATTTGATTGGCAACAAAGATGCTACGCTCGATAATATGTACGGGGAGATTACGGGTGGTAACTATCAGGAATGGCAGGCAGGTGTGGACTTGCGGTTTCCGGTTGGGCTTCGAGCCGCAGGTCTCGCGATTGCAAATGCCAAACTTAACGTGAAGCGTGAGCGAGCTATTCTTGCCGAAACAGAATTTCTGATCAGTCACAACCTGTCAAATGCGGCGAGACAGGTATCGACGACCCACGAATTACTGGAAACCAATTACGATCGATTGATCGCTGATTTAAATCAGGTTGACGTGCTCGATACCCGTTACCGGATCGGTTCAGACAACATACGTGATCTGCTTCTTGCTCAGAGGCAGTTGGTCAACAGTGCAACTGAATTCTACGGCTCACTCTCAAGATACAACCTGGCGATCCGAGATTTTCATCGCGAGAAGGGGTCACTTCTTGCCTACAACAACGTGCAACTCGCTGAGGGTCCGTGGGCCAAGGGGGCTAAGTATGATGCCTACCGCACTGGACGGTTCCTGCGGCCGAGCATTTTACCTGGCATGAAAAACAGTCCTGCTCCTTTGACCAGCGGTCCCTTCAATCCATCTGCAAGGCAAAACACGTCTGCTCCAATCAGTCTCGCCACAGAAGGGCTTCTGGAAATGCCACCGCCGACCGATCTCGACTCTGCATCACACTCTGAGCAGTTACCGATAGACGCTCAAGGTACGGAGAAGCCTCAGGCAGCAGAGCCAAAAGCGGGCGAGCAGGCTAGCAGTGCACCGCAAGCGTCCTCCACGGAGGTGGTTCCTAGTGCTTCAGGTGTAGGCGGAGCGGCTAACTCTTCAGCGGCAGCAGAGGGCCGCCTGCCCGAATTGCCAGCATCAACGAAGTGAGTTGGCGATGGCGTGATGACGCCTTCACAATCGGGATTCAGGTTCAGTGCCGTTCATAACGCACGCGGTAGACTGGGATTTGGTGTTGTCTGCTGCGACGTTCAAAGTGGGTTCGATAGTCCAAGTCGTGATCTGCGGTAGCCTCCTCTTCAGGAATCGGGACCCCAAATTCAGGTGCAAGTTCGGCAATCATCTCAACGGTGTTTTCGAAATAGTCCAGTACATCCGTCCAAAAGTGGAAACGTCCACCAGGTCGTAATGCCTTGGAAATATTGCGGATGCTGGCCTCATTCACGACTCTCCGTTTGCGATGACGCTTCTTCCACCAGGGGTCTGGAAAGTAGACATGAACCGCTTCGATGCTGGTCTCCTCAATGCGATCGTTGAATAAAGGTTCCGCGTTTCCGCTGACCATGATGGCGTTGAGGTTTGACTCTGGTGCCTCCGCTCGAGATCTGAGCAACCGACCAGCAGAATGGGCTGCGTACTTCGCCATGATTTCGATACCAAGAAAATTGTGTTCTGGATTGGCGGCAGAGGCTGTGGTCATGAAGAGACCTTTGCCAGAACCAATTTCAATTTCCAGCGGAGCATTGTTACCAAACAGGCTTGCACTGTTCAGCTTTTCGGGCAGGTCATCGACATTACGCAGCACTTTGGAGAGGTCGAGGCTGGCGGGGGGGCGTTTGATAGGGCTGCGTGGCATGGGATTGTGTCAAAGAGAGCCTGTGGTTTCGATCCTTGGGTGTGGGCTACCGATCAACTCGGGCAATATCGGAATGTCCAACCAAGCACATCGTAACCCGCGGAGATTTCCCTACAATGACTCGATCGGGCTGAATCAACTCCCCAAATAAGATGTTCATGGCGACAATGGCGAACGCGAAAGCCAGTTTTAACGGATTGCAAATAGCTGCTCTAGAGAGCAGGCGTGCCGATGATATGGCTCGTCTGATCACGAGAGTTGGTGGTATTTCTCATGTCAGCCCCTCCATGCGAGAGGTCGCGATCGAGCCCAATCGTGGTGCGATTGATTTTGCGTACCGGCTGATGACCGGGCAAGTGAGCGTTGTGATTCTGATGACAGGGGTTGGGTTTCGTTATCTGCTGCGTTCGGTAGAAAAACATGTCGATCGGCAGCGATTTCTCGATTCACTTTCCGATGTCGTCACGATTTGCCGTGGTCCTAAGCCAGCCGCCGCCTTGAAGGAGGTTGGCATCAAGGCAACTTATCGTGTTCCGGAGCCAAATACGTGGCGAGAACTGTTGCAGACAATTGATTCGGAGGTTGCTGTTGCGAATCAGGTGGTAGGGCTTCAGGAATATGGTGTTACCAATGCGTCGTTGATTGCCGGTCTGGAAGCACGTGGAGCCACTGTTGAACCGGTTCGGGTTTACGGCTGGGAATTCCCCGAAGATACGACACCACTGGAAGAGAATATCCGTGCGTTGGCTGCGGGCCAAAGAGATATGCTGTTGCTGACCAGTGCTCATCAGGTTGTCAATATGCTGAGAATGGCAGAGCAACTGAACTTGGTTGAGGAGTTAAGGCAGGGACTGCATGGCACCGTAATCGCTTCGATCGGACCGACCACCACGCAAATGCTGGAGGAGTGCGAGATACATGTCGATATGGAACCCAGCCACCCTAAGATGGGGCATCTGGTGACCGAAGCAGCACAGCGAGGAGTAACTCTGGTGGAATCTAAAAAACGTGGTTTTGTGGCATCACCGCCAATTGCCAACCTTGAGCATCCGTCCAACGCCAGCCTTTTCATGAAGGCCTGCCGTGGGGAACCGACAGAAAGAACACCGGTTTGGTTGATGCGGCAAGCCGGGCGATACATGGCTGAGTATCGCGAGGTTCGTGCCAAGCAGAGCTTCCTCGAACTTTGCGCTCAGCCCAAGCTATGTAGCGAGGTGATGTGCACCGCTGTCGATCGTTTGGGAGTAGATGCAGCGATTATTTTTTCAGATCTGCTGCCGATTTTGGTCCCGATGGGGTTCGACTTGGAGTTTGCGAAAGGCGACGGACCTGTCATCCATAACCCCGCACGTGACCTCAGTGATGTCAAACGGGTGAAAGGATTGCATGCACCTGAGGAACTTGATTTTGTCTACGAAACCGTTCGACAAACCAGGGCAGATATCCCAGAGTCGATTCCAGTGATCGGTTTTGCCGGTTCTCCATTCACACTCGCCAGTTACGCAATCGAGGGTGGAGGGAGCAAACAGTATGTCAACACAAAGAAACTGATGCGAAGTAAATGTGGTGGCTGGGATCTCCTGATGGAAAAATTGTCTGAGGCGATCACGGTTTATCTCAATCATCAGATCGCCGCGGGGGCGCAATGCGTGCAACTGTTCGACAGTTGGGCCGGATGCCTTTCTCCGAATGATTACACAACCTTTGTATTACCGTGGATGAAGCAGATCATCGCTGGAATCACGCCAGGGGTCCCCGTGATCAATTTCGCAACTGGCAATCCTGAACTGTTGCCTCTGATGCGGGCTGATCGTAGGACAGTGGTAGGTGTCGATTGGCGAATTCCGCTTGATGTTGCATGGAAAAGAATCGGACACGACTGCTCCGTGCAAGGAAATCTTGATCCCGCTGTTCTGCTTGCCGATCCAGACGTCATTCACAATGCCGTGGAAGAATTACTGCGATCGGTTGATGGTCGGCCAGGGCATATCTTCAACCTTGGGCATGGTGTTTTCAAGGAAACGCCCGTCGAGCATGCGATCGCGCTGGTCAAAGCAGTCAAAGAATTGTCGCAACGGCCTGCCCAAGACTAGTCCGAATTGAGAACGTACAAGATTCGGCTGCTGGCACCCGCGGTTTCGATTTCAAGATTCTCGGCGGGGCCGAGACGCGAGCTTTTACGGTCTTATTGGGACAGCCCGAAAGTGACGGTAGTACCGCTTTTTGCGGTGCTGTGGCTTCTCAGAAAGGGGGTCATGTTGGCCGAGGCAGCATGCCGAAATTGACCAATGGGCCGTTTTCTCTACCTTGTGGCAGTTACCAATGTGGCGTTCTATCTTCATCGCAGTCGGGATCATGGCGATCATCATTGGCTTGGAATGCCTCGTGATCGACAGTGCCAACTTCTATTCTGCCGCTGAAACCGATGCCAGTGCATTCGTGAATCCGGTGACGGTCCCTGCCTCAAATGTGCAGCAGTGGCGTCCGAAGGAGTGGTTTCCTTGGGTGATTCTCAGTTCGGGTGGGATCACAGTGCTTTATGCCATCACGTTACCGAAACGGTTTGGTGCTACGAGCACGGCGTGAGCAAACTGTCGCGGGTTGACGAAAGCGTCTTCTAAATCTACCTTGCATTAATCCCGCTGCGTGCTATTTGCCGCAGCATAAGTTTTACTAATGCTATGGATTTGCCTTGCAGCTTCGTACGCTGGAACTCTTCTGCACCATTGCCGAACACCGTAGCTTCTCAAAAGCTGCGGTGCTTCATCAGTTGACTCAGAGCGCGGTGAGTCAAGCGATGCAGCATTTGGAAGAATCCGTTGGTGCAGAATTGATTGACCGCTCCAAAAGACCGTTGATTCTGACCCCAGCAGGAAAGATGTACTTGAGCGGCCTGCGAGGCATTTTGCGGAGTTACGAGCGGCTTGAGCAGGAAGTCCGCAGTACCAGTCGCCAGCTGAGTGGAAAGGTGTCGATTGGAACCATCGTTTCGGTAGGTCTCAGCTACATGCCGGATGCGAGCGAGGCGTTTGGACGTTTGCATCGAGGCGTCGAAGTCAGGACCGAATTTGGGTCCAATGATCGGGTCTTTGAAATGACCGCCGAAGGTGAGGTTGATTTCGGGTTGGTCAGTTTTCCACACAGCAATAAAGACATTCAGTTTGTGCTTTGGCAGCAGGAGCCGATGAGGCTTGTTTGTTCAGCAGAGCACAGGTTTGCAACCCAGAACGAGGTTTCCCTCTCGCAATTGTCCGGGGTCGAGATGATTTCTTTTGACCGTGGTTTGCAATTACGCCAAGAGATTGATCGATGTTTGGTGAAAGCGGGAATCAGTGTGAACGCATGCATGGAGTTCGATAACGCGGACTCAATGATTCGGGCGATTCAGGCCAGTCGTGGCATTGGCATTGTTCCGGAGGCGGCGGTACGCCGCGAAACAGCGAACGGCTCACTACGAGTTGTCGCATGTCGAGAGCTGCGCATGACGCGTCCTCTCGGCATTATCTTCCGCCGGTCTGGCCGACTCAGTCGGGCAGCCAGTGAGTTTGGTTCCCTACTCTTAGGGCGACCTCTTGAGGCAGGAAAACGAGTGAAATCCGGCAGCGGGAAGCTGACCGTGGAAGCGGCCACGATTGAGCCAGAAACTGGTTCGTCAGTCGTCGCCTGACCATTTCTGCACGAGGTGGAAAGGCGAACGCGTTGAATCGACGCCGAGTCTGCCACCGCAACGCAGTCAGTCAGGTGCCGAGCGATGACGAGTTCCATCAGGATAGGAGAGTCACAAATGACAAATAGCATTATGAAAAAACACTTTCACTTACCACCCGCGCAGGGCCTTTACGATCCAGAACTGGAAAAAGATGCCTGTGGAGTAGGGTTCATTGCCCACATCAAGGGCGTACCGAGTCATCAGAATGTTCTTGATGCCGATCAGATTCTGCAGGCGATGGACCATCGTGGTGCTTGTGGCTGCGAGCCTAACACCGGTGATGGTTCTGGCATTATGTGCGGCTTACCACACAAATTCCTTGCCAAGGTTGCGAAGCAGGACTTGGGTGTTGAGTTACCAAGTCCTGGGCGATTCGCAGCAGGGTTGGTCTTTCTGCCAGAGGATGGTGCGGAACGGGTTCTGTGCAAGGAAACAATCCAGAAGCTTGTGACGGATGCCGGGCAGCATCTCATCGGTTGGCGGGATGTGCCTCAAATGGCAGACCTTGCAGATATTGGTCCGACAGCTCGGGCGAGTGAACCACGAATTGAGCAGTTGTTTGTGGGGGCCGAGGATGGGCTTGAGGGTGAAGCGTTCGAACGCAAACTCTACATGATTCATAAGCAGGCGAGTCATTTGCTGCGAGGTAGCGAAGAACTGAAGCAGGCTTTGATGTTCTACATTTGCTCTCTCAGCACCAAAGTCATTATTTACAAGGGAATGCTCACCCCGGCGCAGGTGCTTCCCTATTTCCCTGACCTCAGGGATCAGGACTTTGAAACCCACTTGGCCATGGTGCACAGTCGGTTTTCGACCAACACGTTCCCCAGTTGGGATCGCGCACAGCCACTCAGGTTCATGAGTCACAATGGTGAAATCAACACTCTCCGCGGCAATAAAAACTGGATGAGAGCGCGTGAGGGGTCTGCTGAAAGTGCGTTGTTTGGCGATGACCTTGAGAAACTCTTTCCCGTCGTTGAGCCTCACTGCAGTGATTCTGGAACCTTCGACAATGTGTTGGAGTTTCTGTTAATGAACGGACGCACGCTGCAGGAAGCCATCATGATGATGGTGCCCGAGGCTTGGCAGAAGCATGAAACGATGCCAGAAGAAAAACGTGCTTTCTATGAGTACTTTTCGTGCATGATGGAACCGTGGGACGGGCCTGCATCGATTGCGTTTACAGATGGGCAGTACATTGGCGCGACGCTTGATCGAAATGGCTTGCGCCCCAGTCGTTATTACATCACTCATGATGATCGTGTGATCATGGGAAGCGAAGTCGGCGTATTGCCAGTTGATCCGGCCATCGTGAAAGAAAAGGGCCGCCTGCAACCTGGGAAAATGTTCCTCGTTGATTTCAAGGCTGGACGTTTGATTCCTGATGAGGAACTGAAGAGCGATTTCGCGCGCGTAAAGCCGTACGGTGCATGGTTGAAAGACCAGAGAATTCGCCTTGCTGACTTGCATCCTGAAACGGAGCCTCATGGTTTTGACAGTGATTCACTGCTCCCTCGCATGCAAGCTTTTGGGTACACCGCAGAAACCATGAAGTTCATGCTCCGGCCGCTCGTCGAGCAGTTGCGTGATCCAGTGGGGTCCATGGGCAACGATAGCGCCATCGCTTGTCTGAGCGATAAGCCACGTATGATTTACGATTATTTCAAGCAACTATTTGCACAGGTGACGAATCCTTCGATCGATTCCATTCGTGAAGAGGTCATCATGTCGCTGGAGTGCTACATCGGGCCAGAGAAAAATCTTTTGGACGTCAGTCCGGAGCATTGCCATCGTTTGCTGGTTGATCATCCAATCTTGACCAATGAAGAGGTTGCCGCACTGAAACACCTCAATAGCAAGGGTTGGAAAAGCCGTGTGATCGATATCACATTCGATCGTAGTGAGGGTAAAGCAGGATTGCAGAAAACGCTTTCCCGGATTGCGGCTGAAGCTGAGGCAGCTGCTGACGAGGGGATCGAAATGGTCGTATTGAGCGATCGCTCGATGGGGCAGGATCGTGTCCCGGTTAGCGCCTTGATGGCGGTAGGGTCTGTTCATCATCATCTGGTCAAGCATGCCAAACGTACCCGGATTGGCCTTGCGATCGAAACGGGTGAGGCGAGAGAGGTGCATCACCACTGCTTGTTGATTGGTTACGGCGCAGATGCGATCAACCCTTATCTGGCGTTTGAGGCATTGTGGCAAGCCAGACGTGATGGGCTCATGGATCCCTCGCTCGATGATGACAAGGTCGTCGCTGCTTACCGAAAAGGTGTCGGTAAGGGCATGTTGAAAGTGATGGCAAAAATGGGCATCAGTACGCTGCAAAGCTACAAAGGAGCCCAGATATTCGAAGCGCTCGGCTTGAAAGACGAAGTGATTGATGTCTGCTTTGTCGGCACTGCGAGCCGTATCCAAGGTGTTTCATTTGATGTCATCGCCGAGGAAACTTTGCGAAGGCACAATCTGGGGTTCCCTGAGAATGTTGACAGTCGGCTGAAGCAACTTCCCAACCTCGGTGAGTATCACTGGAGAGCCGAAGGCGAGAAGCATGCCTGGTCGCCCATGTCCATCTCCAGTCTGCAGATTGCTGCACGCAAGAATGACGAGAGTGAGTATTGGAAGTTCGCTCAGGCCATCAATGAAGATAGTCGGTCTCGCTGTACACTTCGTGGGTTGCTCGAATTTGATGACTCGTCAGCAAAGTCCATCCCAATCGAGGATGTTGAGCCAGCAAGTGAAATCGTCAAACGATTTTGCACAGGTGCGATGAGTTTCGGAAGCATCAGTGCTGAGTCGCATGAAACGCTAGCGGTTGCGATGAACCGCCTGGGTGGAAAAAGCAATACCGGTGAAGGTGGTGAAGATCCGATCCGATTTCAAACGCTTGATAATGGTGACTCGAAGCGTTCTGCCATCAAACAAGTGGCTTCAGGACGATTTGGGGTGACCATTGAGTATCTCACCAACGCCGATGAAATACAGATCAAAATTTCGCAGGGAGCAAAGCCCGGTGAAGGTGGTGAGTTGCCGGGACGGAAAGTTGATACCAATATTGCCAGGATACGCTACAGCACGCCAGGCGTTGGCCTGATCAGTCCGCCTCCGCATCACGATATTTACTCAATTGAAGACTTAGCGCAACTGATTCATGATTTAAAGAATGCTAATCGTGCTGCCCGTATCAGTGTCAAACTGGTCAGTGAGGTTGGGGTGGGTGTGATCGCATCTGGTGTTGCCAAAGCACACGCAGATCATATCCTGATTTCTGGTGATACCGGTGGCACAGGAGCCTCGCCACTGACGAGTATCAAGCACGCCGGCTTGCCTTGGGAATTGGGGATCGCCGAGACTCATCAAGTGCTTGTGCTCAACGATCTTCGTAGTCGTGTTGTGCTGCAAACGGACGGTGGACTGAAAACGGGACGTGACGTGGTGGTCGCTGCATTACTGGGAGCCGAGGAGTTTGGTTTCTCAACTGCACCACTCATCACGTTGGGATGCATCATGATGCGGAAGTGCCATTTGAATACCTGCCCTGTCGGAATCGCGACGCAGGATCCTGACTTGCGAAAAAAATTCAACGGCAAGCCAGAACACGTTGTCAATTACTTGTTCATGGTCGCGGAGGAAGCAAGACGCATCATGGCTGAGCTTGGCTTCCGAACCATCGATGAGATGGTTGGCCGCAGCGAAGTGCTTAAGACAGGCAAGGCGATCAATCACTGGAAAGCCGATGGGTTGGATTTGACTTCCGTGTTAATGCCCGCCAATAAGCCACACGAGCATGTAGGCGTTATTTGCTCACAGGCTCAGGACCACGCCTTGGAGAAATCGCTGGACATGACTGTTTTGCTGGAACAGGCAAAACCTGCTATTGAGTCCGGCGAGCCAGTCACTATCAAGACGCCGATCGTGAATATCAATCGTACGGTGGGCACCATTCTGAGCAACGAGGTTGCCAAGCGATACGGTCAGCAAGGTCTGCCTGACGATACCATTCGCATTGAATTGACTGGATCCGCAGGGCAGAGTCTGGGTGCGTTTTTGTCCCATGGGATCACCATCAATCTGGAGGGTGATGCGAATGACTATGTCGGCAAGGGTTTGAGCGGTGGACGACTTGTTGTCTATCCACCGGTGGATAGCAGTTTTACGGCTCACGAGAATATCCTGATTGGCAATGTTTGTTTGTACGGAGCAACTGGTGGAGAAGCGTTTTTCCGTGGACGGGCAGCGGAACGTTTCTGCGTCCGTAATAGTGGTGCCCGAACCGTGATTGAAGGGGTTGGTGATCACGGTTGTGAGTACATGACTGGCGGACGTGTCGTGGTGCTTGGGCCGACCGGAAGGAACTTTGCTGCAGGGATGTCCGGGGGCATTGCCTACATTTGGGATCGTGATGGTGATTTCAATCTCAATTGCAATCTGGCAACGGTGGAATTGGAAGCGATCACCGATGCGGAGGAAGAGGCAGACATTCAGTCGTTGATCAAGCGTCACGCTGAACTGACCGGAAGTACTGTTGCTGCAGAAGCATTGGCCAACTGGTCTCACTTCATCGCTCAGTGCATCAAAGTGATGCCAACGGATTACAAACGCGTTTTGAATGAATTGAAAGCACAAGCGGCCGCGAACGCTTGATGTTTAGTAACTGATATTTGACGCCCATTGTTTTGATGAATGGGCCGCAATCGTTTTTAAAGCATTTATAAAATCATCGACCTTCACTGAAGGAGAACAGCACATGGGTAAGCCAACAGGTTTTAAAGAGTTCGATCGCAAGAAAGTGCCGTGGCGACTGCCAGTTGTGCGGATCAATGATTACGACGAAATTTATACTGAGCCACGTGTGGAACACCTGCAGGATCAGGGAGCACGTTGCATGGACTGTGGCGTTCCATTCTGCCAGTCCACGACTGGGTGTCCTATCGATAACTTGATTCCTGAGTGGAATGACCTCGTCTATAACAATCGTTGGAAAGAAGCCAGCGAGCGGCTGCACAAAACGAATAATTTTCCGGAGTTGTCTGGGCGAACCGGCCCCGCCCCATGCGTGGGGTCGTGTGTGCTTGGAATCACGAATCCACCGGTGACGATCAAGAATATTGAAAATGCAATCGTTGATCGTGCATGGTCAGAAGGATGGATCAAGCCAACGCCGCCTGCCAGTCGAACCGGGAAGTCGGTGGCTATTGTGGGAAGCGGACCAGCTGGATTATCAGCCGCGGATCAACTCAATAAGGTTGGTCACAACGTCACTGTCTATGAGCGGGCCGATCGAATAGGTGGCTTGTTGCAGTATGGTATTCCGAATATGAAGCTGTCCAAGCAGGCGGTGCAGCGTCGTGTTGACAAAATGACCAAAGAGGGAATCAAGTTTGTTACCGGTGCTAACATTGGCAAAGACATCTCACCAAGCGATTTGCAGCAGGACTTTGATGCTGTGTTGTTTGCTTGTGGCGCTACGAAGCCTCGTGACTTGCCGTTACCTAACCGGGAAGCGGATGGTGTTGCTTTTGCAATGGATTTCCTCACCGGAAACACGAAGCAGATGGTTCATGGTGACGCCAATAGTGAAAAATTCATCAGTGCAGAAGGCAAGGATGTGATTGTGATCGGCGGCGGTGATACCGGTACTGACTGCATTGGAACCAGCATCCGTCATGGCTGCCGAAGCGTGGTTAATTTTGAATTGTTGCCAAAACCTCCCGAGGAGCGATCCGACGATAACCCATGGCCGGAATGGCCACGCATTTTTCGTGTCGATTATGGCCACGAAGAAGCTAGCGCCAAATTTGGGCATGATCCTCGTCAGTACCAACTGCTCAGTAAAGAGTATCTTCTCGATGATGCGGGTAAGCTTCGTGGGATCAAGACCGTTCAAGTCGAATGGGCTAAGAAGGATGATGGTGGCTGGGCGATGAGCGAGGTTGAAGGTTCCGAGAAAGAATGGCCTGCACAGTTGATCCTGCTGGCGATGGGGTTCCTTGGACCCGAATCGTACGTGGCTGAAGCCGCAGGCTTGGAAGTCGACTCTCGCAGCAATTTTAAAGCCGAGCACGGCCACTTTGCGACCAATGTTGACGGTGTCTTTGCTGCCGGTGACTGTCGTCGAGGCCAAAGCCTTGTGGTTTGGGCGATAAACGAAGGTCGAGGTGCAGCCCGCGCGATCGATATTTATCTGCAAGGCTACAGCGATCTCCCTGCTCCTGGCCAAACCTTGGGCACCTCAATGGAAGTGGCTGCTTCCTGAGGGGCTGAGGCCGGTACATGCTGGTAGTTTTGGCTAGCAAATTTGCGTGCTCTGCCATCGAAGCTTCTTCATCTAGCCCACCCCTGGTCGGGTGGGCTTTTTTTGTCCTTCCCCATTTTTTCTGGCAGTGACGCTGCTTGGCAAGGCCCTCATGGTTGGTGCTGAAACCGACCTAGGGCGTGAAACACGCGTTCTCTCGATTTATTACAACGCAGACGCGAAGCTGACATTGACATCACCTGAGCTGGCGTCTTACCGTCCGAAAGTGCGGTGGAGTTGCGATAATCTACGTCGACTCTACCGATTTTGTGGATTCGTTCAACGCTGGGTGCCGATGACTCCGATCGAGGTAGTCCGGAATTCATGTGTCATAGGTTGGCAGGATGCTTAGAAATACCAAACGAACAATTGTAGTTGTCACCACCTGTACGCTCGCAGGTATGGTCTCATCAGGATGCTCCATGTCGGGGCGAAATCTGCTCACACTGCAGAAGAAGGACCCACCTGCCGAGGTTTTGGCCGAGAGTGGTCCCACCTCGAGTTTTCCAGTCCCACCAAGCTCGCAGGTGACTCCCAACGCGATTGCTTCTGTGGCTGGCGGCACCGCTGCTCCCGCAGCAAGCACACCGCTGCCCTCATCGCAGCCAGGTCAGTTTGCTGGACTCAGTGCATCTCCGGGATACTCCGCGTCGCCATCGCCAACTGCCCCCAATTTGGCAGCAGCACAGGCGAATGGTCTCTACGGTAATGCCGCAACTCAATCAGTGGGCTTTCAGTCACCCGCGTCAAAGCCCAGCGGCTACACGTTCGGGAATAAGGCATTGACGCCGAAGGCCGAAGAGACAGGAACTGCCTTCGCCATGTCAGACTTGGCGACACAGGCCCCAGCAGTATCAGCAACTGCCAGTACTGGCTTCGCTGTTCCAGAAACCTCGTTTGCAAAACCTGCATCCACTGGTTACCCAACGCCACCTGCAATTCCGCAGGGAGGTTTTACATTCCCCACCAGTGGCACAGCTGCCGCAGCGATCACTCCACCCAAATCGAATATCAACGGTTTTGATAGACCTGCACCCGCTGCGGCACCCGGAGAGATTCTTCCACCCGCAGCGACTTCGCCAGCATTCTCAACTGCAAGCACGGCATTGGAAGCGGCGACACCATCCGCAGTCCTTCCACCAGCTTCCTCAGGCGGGACGCCAGGAGTTAGCGGTTACACGCCAGGCAGCACCGGTTCCGCAACGGGGTACCCAAGCGGAACAGAAGCACCTGCAACTCGCGGTTCGATTTATCGATAATCCGAATGCAGCCATGCGTGTTGCTCACCAACAGATTTGGTTCGCATCAAAGATCGGACCTTCGACGCAGGTCCGTTTGTAGTCCCATTCTTCGGGACCATCTTGACGGACTTGAGCAACGCAGGAAAAGCAGATGCCGATGCCGCAGGCCATTGGCGTCTCCATGCTGACTTGGCAGTCGATATCGACTGCCTGACATGCTTCAGCGACCTTCTCCATCATGATCTCTGGGCCACAGGTAACCACGCGGATTGTTTCCCCTGAATCGGCAAGCTCAGCCAAACGATCACGAAGCACGTCTGGGACAAGTTTTTGTTGTCCTTTTGATCCATCGTCGGTGCACAGCGTGACCTGAAAGCCGGCCTTCTCAAAGTCGCTCACGCCAGCAAGTAAGCTCGAACGACGGGCTCCATAAATAAACTCGACAGCAGGTGCCCAGTTATTCTTTCTTGTCTCGTCACCGAAGTCCTGTAGACCCATTGCTTCCTTTCCCAGAAGCAGCATGGGTGTTTGCCCAATGCCTCCTGAAACCATGATCAGGCGATCGCAGGGTCGATTGGCGAATCCGTTGCCCAGAGGCCCCCAGAGGGTGACTTTTGTGCCCAGCGGAGATTCTGCCAAAGCGGTCGTGAATGTGCCCTTTTTGAGGTACACGAGATCGATCCACGTCGGGTTGCCCGAGTCGTCAGAAATAACGTCGTAAACAGCGAGAGCGCGGCCGATGAGCGGAGCATTGGTACTCGCTAAACGCACCATGACAAATTGCCCTGGCACCAGTGCCTGGGCAAGTGCTTCCGCGGCGACGCGGATCAGTAAGGTTCCCTCACCAATTTGATCGTTCCGTTCCAGTGGTGCACTGATCTGGTGCATGGAGTCGGCGTAGTAGTCGGCATGCAGTTTTGACATCTATTTCCTGCGTTTTCGATTAGGACCAGATTTCTTTTGATTGCCTGTTTTTTTCTTTGCAACACGAGTTCGTCCGGCACCACGCCGGCTGTTGTCGCGACCCGTCGAAGTGGCTTCGGAGCTACCGCTGGTTGTTCGCTTTGTTGTCCTGCGTTTCTTCAAACCACCACGTTTTACCGATGGTTTTTTTGCTGTTTTCGAGTTTCGACCTTTCGGGTTTGACCGACTGGTTTTTCGTTTTGTACCGCTACGAGATGATCTTGTTTCAACTGAATCAGCATCTCCACCAATCACGGCTCCTGCAGTCGTGCCCTGCTCTGTGGAAAAATTGAATTCGACGTTTTGCTTGCGAGATTTTGGTCCTGTGGCCGCTTTCTTGGCTCCCCGTCGTTGGACAGGTGCAGATTTTGGAGTCGCCTTTTTTGTTGCCCCTTTTCTGGATGTTCCTTGTTTAGCTGTTCCAGCACGTGGATTTCCAGCACGCGGGGAGCTTCGTTTTCCGCGACCGCGTGTCGCGCTCTCCTCTGCAGCGGTTTCAGTTGCGGCCCAAAGTTTTTCGACTTCCTGTGACGTCACAACACGGTAGGCTCCCGGCGGGACATCCCCCAATCGCAATGGCCCCACCGCGATGCGTCGCAGGGTTTGAACCTTGTGTCCGAGGCGGGCGAGGATTCGTCGGATTTCACGATTCTTGCCCTCACGCAGCACTATCTCCAGCTCTGTCGCGCGACTGCGCGACTTGAGCAGTTTCGCACCTTCGACTTGAACGAAACCTTCGGCGATGTGGATACCCTTGCGCATTTGCCGCATGGTTTCCGTTTCGACTTTACCCGCTACGGTGACTCGATAGACCTTTCGGACACCGAACTTTGGGTGGGTGAGCCGCTGTGCAAGTTCACCATCATTGGTGAGCAGGATCAGTCCTTCACTGCTTCGGTCCAGCCTACCAACTGGGAACACACGTTCATCTGGAGGTACGAGGTCAACGACACGCGGGCGGCCTTGTGGATCACGATTGGTTGTGACCACGCCAACCGGCTTGTTGACGGCGTAATAAACGGGCTTTTGTTTCTTAAGCAGTACACCGTCGACACGTATTTTCTGAACGGAGCTGTCAACGGTCGAACCAAGTTTGGTGACGATCTGTCCATCGACATCAACACGACCTGCTTCAATCAATTCCTCACATTGCCTGCGGCTTCCAAAGCCTGCAGAGGCTAGAAAACGCTGCAGGCGTTGGGACGAATCTGCCACCTGCGACGAACGCCGGCCTCGCTTTTTCGATGCTGAACGCTTTGAAGGAGATCGCTTGGATGCGGACTTTTTTGGCATGGAGCTGCCTGAGAGTTTGAATGGAATCCCACAACCTACCAAACCGAGGCTTCTTTGTGATGCAGGCTTCTGAGTGATCCACGGCTAGATGGGAATGGCACAGCTTGTTTTTCTGCGTGCCGAACATCCTGAGCTTGCACTTTTCATGGGACTGACATGGCAGGCGGATCGTCGGTGGACTGCCTCCGAAGCGAGATCGGAGACCGGGTTCCGCCAGCACGGGCTAATTCGACGCTCTAGAGGGGCCGATTGCTAGTGGGTATTGGTGGCTGGCGATTAGACAGAGCCATGCGGGGATGGACAGAGCCATGCGGGGATGGACAGAGCCATGCGGGGATGGACAGAGCCATGCGGGGATGGACAGAGCCATGCAGGGATGGACAGAGCCATGCGGGGATGGACAGAGCCATGCAGGGATGTCGCCGCCGCAAGGCGAATGATGGGAATGCAAACGAGTATTGGATTCGCGGTAATCAGGCGATTCAACAGCAGCCATCCACCGTTGATTCCGCGTGGTAAGTGCATTCTTCCAGTTAACGACCTAGCCAAGGCATCGCATCGGGAATGAGTCGATTTCGCACAGGTTCTGCTAACGGCTGCTGGTAGCTTGGTGGGCGTGAGGCAGCGTCGTAGGGGCCAATGTCATTCTGGGGATATGGATCGTGCACCACTGCACTGGCTTGCTGCTTGTTGAGCGGGCCAGGAGGTGTGAAAAAGCCCTGAAACCCACGACATCCCATAGTGGACAGTAATGCGACCGTGAAAGCGGTACTCAGCAAGAGCCTGTTTCTGTTGCGAGCCATGATCGCGAATCCTTTCGAGTCAAGCGTGGGGGAGATTGGAGCGTACGAAGTTTTGAGTGCTGGAACCAAGAGGAATCCGATCCTCGCGGCAACAACGCTTCGTTTGACCCGAGTCAAGCGGGCTCCTCGTTGGACATCGTACTTCTCGTTGGTGTGCCTCAAGTCCCCGCCTAAACTCGCAGGCAAAATGTTTCACACCAGTTCCGATTGCCCCAATCATTCGTTTCACGCTGGTAAGTGCATTTCCATGACGGTGCTATTTTCGGCCGCCAGCACGTGGCAATTTTGCATTGCTGCTGGTAACAGCACGGTATCACCGGTAGAGAGGGCCATGATTTCCTCCCCAAAACGCAAGGTTGCTTTACCCTTCGGAATCGTCACGATGTGAAACTTCTCATCATGACCTGTATCCGCCTCTCCCTTTTCCAGCAAATTCAAAACGAATTTGTCGCAGGACACGATCGTCTGCCAGCCCTCGAGTTCAGGGTCACTGGTTTTTGCAGCTACGGGACCGCTGAAAAAATCAGTCACTTCTACACCCTGATCGATGTGCAAAGGGCGAGACTTTCCGTGTGAATCAGTGCGATTCCAATCGAAAAGTCTGAACGTGGTGTCGCTAGATTGTTGAATCTCAGCAACCAGCAGTCCGGCACCCAATGCGTGCACCGTCCCTGCAGGGATGAAAACGACATCTCCTTTTGAGGGATGAAATGAATGCAGAACATCCTCTGTCGTGCCGTTGTTGATGGCGTTTTCCAGGCTTGCTGAATCAACGCCCTTCTTCAGACCTGCGTAGATCAGGCTCTCGGGTGCGGCTGCGACGATGTACCATGCTTCCGTTTTTCCGAGGTCTGGTGTGGGCATTTTCAGCGCATATTCATCGCTGGGGTGGACTTGTACCGAAAGCACCCGATTGCAGTCCAGATATTTCAGGAGCAGTGGAAATGAATCCATGCCCGGTTTCTTGCCCAATAACCAGTCAGCGTCGCTCTGGATTAACTGCTTCAGCGTCTGGCCAGCTAGTGTGCCGTTTTGCACGACGCTCTGATCTTCTCCATGATCGACCACTTCCCAGCTTTCTGCATAGTCAGTAGCGGAGCCAATCGGTTTCTTTAAATGGTCACCCAAAAGTCGTCCACCCCAGATGGTTTGTTTCAAAACTGGTGCAAAAGTGAGTGGATATGGGGCCATTTCGCTACTTTGATCGATGTGAGGTTGACCTATGAATTTTAATATCGGCACGTAACGCAGGCGATGCCGTGTCGGGCTGCTACAATGAAGGTGGTAACTGGGAGCGTAAGCGAACGGGTCGGTTCAGGGCCTTCCTGTCCGACGCCACCGCGAATGGCTGCCAAGCCTGCCCCCTACCGACTGGTTTGAAGCTGTGAGGCATGGGTGACACTGCGTCACTGGAGTCACTACTGCGTGTATTGTAGTGACCTTTGCAGCCTTACCTCACCAGACAAGAATCCTATCCGTTTATTCGGATATCAGTCAGATCATCGCGGGATTGCGAATTTCCCTCCCCAAGTCTTATCGTATCCTTTCACCCTTCAAACCAAATACTGAGATTTGATTCGTGGAAAAGCTGTCGCGTCCCAAGGACGACCTGTTTGAAAATTCAACGATGACGTTCGGGGAACACCTCGAAGATCTGCGTCATTCTTTGTTTCGTGCCATGTTTTGGTTGGCTGGTGGCCTTCTAATCGGTCTCTTTTTTGCCAATGAAGTAGTGCGATTTGTGCAAATACCGCTCGAGGGTGCAATTGAGCAGTTCAATGCTGATCGAGATTTGTATCGGCTTGGCTATGATCCCTCGGATGAGTCGGTTCAGGGGTTGCATAAGTTCTTGGCGAAGAACGCCTTGGTGTGGGAAATCATTTACGAGGTTCCAGAAGAGTTTCAGTCACTAACGATGGATAAGTTTGTGCCCCGAGACGAATCAGCCGAGCAACCGGGTGAAACCGGAGAAGTGCCAGCATCTTCCGAGGGTGAGACTGGTGCAGATGCATCAGCATCCGAGGGCGTGGTCGATTCCGTTGAGATGGCAAAAATTCTTGACGCATTGCCGAAAAAGCTGGAGCCAAAAATCCAGCTCCGTGAGAACAAGACGAGTTTGAGTTCTCTGAAGATGGAAGAACCCTTCATGATCTGGGTCAAAGCTGGACTGATCGTTGGTGCGATCATTGGCTCACCTGGCATCTTCTATCATCTCTGGGCATTTGTCGCTGCTGGACTCCATGCCCACGAACGAAAATATGTTTACATCTATTTGCCAGTCAGTGTCACGCTGTTTATATCAGGCGTGATCCTGGCATTTTTTCTGGTTCTTCATTTTGTCCTGTCATTCCTGTTGGCGTTCAATGGCAGCATGGATGTAGCGGTCGAACCTCGCCTTTCCTACTACGTCAACTTTGTGCTTTTACTGCCGCTAGGATTTGGTATTGCCTTCCAGTTGCCGCTTGTCATGCTCTTCCTGCAGCGGATCGGCTTGTTTGAAACTCAGTCCTACATTGAGAGTTGGAAAGTTGCAGTGCTTGTGATCTTTTTCGTTGCGATGATTGTGACGCCTGCTGATGTGACCAGTATGATCGCGCTTGCGATACCACTGATCATCCTTTACGCGTTGGGTATTCTCATGTGCAAGTTCATTCCACGTGGCCGTGGTATGGGTAGTGATGCTTATGATCCAGCGTGATCGCGCAGCCGTTTTTCAATGATACATCCACGCCTGATGGTTTCTTTGGCCGTCAGTTCTCCGGTTTCGACTGAAAGCGCAGGTTGGAAAGAATGAAGTGTGCAAGGGAGGCTGGCCGATTGCCTCGCAAGAACTTGCAATGCTTCCTTCTGTACCGTTTCCAAGTCAGTGTCAGTATCAAGATTCAGCCAAAGTTGCAAACTGCCTCTGTAGTGAAGTAACGCATGCTGGATGCCGTCAACCTGTTCGATAGCACGCTCGATAGCGGCAGGGAAAATTTTTCGACCTGATGCGAGAACGATGACATCGTCCATGCGGCCCAGGATCCTAAGTTGTTGGGTCTCGCGGTCCCGTTCAACCAAGTCACCGGTGGCCAGCCAGCCATCATCTGTCATTCGTTTTTGTGTGGCTTCCTGTTGCCTCAGATAACCCAGCATCGAGTGCGGTCCACGAACAAAAAGTTGGCCTTGTTTAATCGCGATTTCCCAGCCTTCGACAGGTTCGCCTACAAGACCTGGCCTGGCGTTGGAGGGGGTTGCGCTGCTGATCACAGGCCCAGCTTCTGTGAGGCCATACCCCTGAATTACTGTGACCCCGCGTGTGCTCCATTCCATGAACGAGTTGGGGTCGAGTGGGGCACCCCCACAGCCGAGTAAACGCAGCTTATCCAGGTTTGGGGGGAGTTCTTGAAGCATCTGGCTTGCGATCGCCGGGACGGTGTTAATCAAGCTGGGGTGGAGTTCCTGCAGTCGGCGGAGCATGCTTTGATATCCAAGGCATACCGCAAGCGTGCATCCACTCAGTAACCAAGTCCCAAAATCGCATGTCCTTGCATAGGCATGGGATAGAGGAAGCATGGTCAGGCGGACGTCAGACTCTTTTTGTGGCACCGCTTTTAGTTTTGCCGACGCATTGGCGTACAAGCTTTTAGCCGAAAGCAAAACGGCCAGTGGTTCGCTGGTGGTGCCACTGGTCCAAAGGATCAGTGAGGCCTTTTCTTCATGCTGCTGTGGCTTGCCGGGGTGGCAGTCGGTTGCTGGATTTGACCATGTGGTGTGAGTTGATTCGTCGGGGGATAAACGGCCAGCCGTCTCGATCAATTCAGAAACGATTTGCCGCTTGAAGTGGTCATCAATCCAGATGCCACCAAGGTAATTTCGACGACGCAGCAATTCGTCGGCTTCAAGGCGGTTGTCGAGCGGAGCTTCCGTCAAGCCGAGTTGCAGTGACGCTAACGCGATCACGATGTCAGCATCGCAGTTGTCACTTGAGTGTGTGATGCAAGGATGAGTCTTCGTGTTGCTGAACAGTGCGGCGATCCGGCTAGCAGCACGGTCAACGACGATGAAAAGTGCATGCCAAGAACATCTGCATGCTGGGTTGCCGGGAGAATCCAGCAGGAGTGCAACAGCATCAGGTCGAGAACAGACCTGATGCTGAAACGCTTCGTAAAGTGTATTTTCGGACACGGTTCAGTGAATCATCCTAATCGCGGTTCAGTGCCGGTCCATCACTTTTCGGAAAACTGTTACGCGGTCGCGTTCAGTGTGTCCCGAAGTTTGGCTCCATTTCCGGCCTGGCCGAATGCAGTCATTCGTGCGACGCAAACGTCTTTCATCGCTGCACGAGCAGGCTTCAAGTAAGCACGTGGATCGAATGCCGATGGGTCTTCTTGAAGGACCTTACGAATTGCACCCGTGATCGCCATGCGGCAGTCAGTGTCGACGTTGATCTTTCGAACACCACTCTTGATGCCGCGCTGGATCTCTTCGACGGGTACACCGTAGGTCTGCTTCATCTGCCCACCGTATTGGTTGATGATGTCCTGCAAATCCTGCGGAACACTGCTGCTGCCATGCATCACCAAGTGTGTGTTAGGAAGTTTTGCATGGATTTCTTCGATGCGGGTCATCGCCAGCACTTCACCAGTCGGCTTGCTGGTGAACTTGTAAGCACCGTGGCTGGTTCCAATGGCAACCGCTAAAGCATCAACACCAGTTTCCTCTACGAAACGTGCCGCTTCGTCTGGATCTGTAAGAAGTTGCTCGCGACTCAATTCACCCACTGCTCCATGCCCATCCTCTTGCTCTCCTTCACCGGATTCAAGCGAGCCTAGGCAGCCAAGCTCACCTTCGACGCTGACACCCTGTGCATGGGCAAGTTTGACAACCTCTGCCGTGACTCGCACGTTGTAGTCGAAGTCGGCAGGTGTCTTGCCATCTTCTTCCAGTGAGCCGTCCATCATCACACTTGTGAAACCGTTGTCGATTGCTGATTGGCAGGTCGACGGACTATTGCCGTGGTCCTGATGCATCACGATTGGAATGTGGGGGTAGAGTTCGGTAGCCGCTACCATCAGGTGTCGAAGATAAGCATCTTGCGAGTAGGAGCGAGCACCACGGGAGGCCTGAATGATTACAGGAGAATCCGTTTCCTCAGCTGCCTCCATGATCGCCTGGATCTGCTCCATATTATTGACGTTGAAAGCGGCGACGCCGTAATCATTCTCGGCTGCGTGATCGAGGACGACGCGAAGAGGAACCAAAGCCATGAGCTCTAACCTAAAGTGTGGGGGAGAAACGATTTGGATAAACGCCTCGGGATTATCGCGGCACACACTAAACTCGCAAGGTCCTAGTCGCTGGCGGGTGAATTTGCTCCGTTAGGGCCCTTTTGTGGAGGCTCGCTCCACCTTTTCTTGCTCTGGAATTCACAATTCAAGGCGTTGGTGGCATCTAAAACACACTTTGCTGCACTTGATCTTCTTACACGGATGTCAGATTTCGGTTCTGAAAAAGTGGGTTTGTGAACGCGTTGTCCTGAAACATCGGGTGTCATCCCCATGGTCTTGCAGGCTGAGCTTCTTACTGCTGAACAGCTTCTTGCTGCTGAACATTGAATGGGCCACCGGAATGGCCGGGCAAGTACATCACTTTAGGGATCGCGATTGTCAGATAGGGGCAACCGCTGAGTAGGATGTAGGTGCTAGTACTCGCAGGGGTGCTGGTACTCTCAGGCTTGATTTGGAAGCCCCTGATTCTGTACTGTCTGCTTCCGATACAAGTGCACGCAGAGGTGACGCTCAGGGTGTTTACGGTTTGTTCAATTTTTGAATGATTTCGTCGACATCGTAGACGCAACCACCCCATGTTCCACCGCCTGCTTGTTGCAACGCGGCCCACAGTCGCGTGTCTTCTGGCATATTTGGATCAACACGCAGGTCGGGATGGGGTGACCGACTGGCCAATATTTGCTCAGCGGTTCGGTTGGTTTCCGAATCACCAGCGATTAAATTGACGTGTCCTTCGAGTGTTCGGCAGTTGACCACGATGTCGATGACGTCCCCGTCACGTACTTTGGCGATGGGACCGCCGGCCAACGCTTCTGGCCCGACGTGTCCAATGCAGGCTCCCGTGCTGACGCCAGAGAATCTTGCGTCAGTGATCAAGGCGACTTCTTTGCCGAAAGATAAATACTTCAGTGCGGATGTAATCTGATAGGTTTCTTCCATGCCACACCCAATCGGCCCTCGGCCAATCAAGACAATCACGTCACCGGCTTGAATGTTGTTGTCAGTTTGTCCCTTGATTGCTTTGATGGCGTCTGGTTCTGACGTGAATACACGTGCGGGACCGCGTTTTCGATAAACACCCTCTTCATCAAGTACGGTGGGGTCAATGGAGGTTGCTTTGATCACTGAACCTTCTGGGCAAAGATTTCCTTCCGGAAAGCAAACGGTACTCGTGAGTCCGATCTTTCTCGCACGTGCGGGAGGTATGATGACGTCATCTGCGTCGACGCCATCAGCCGCTCGTAAATGCTCTCGGCAGATTTGTCGTCGATCACAACTTTCCCATTGGTCCAGCAATTCAGTCCAAGTCATTCCGCTTACTGTTTTCGCATTGGCCTTAAGTAAGCCAAGTTCCCGAAGGTGCCATGCCACTTCTGGGACTCCACCGGCAAGAAACAGTCGAACGGTCGGATGGCCTGTTGGGCCGTTGGGAAGACAGTCGACGAACCGCGGAACCAATTGGTTGATCTCACGAAAGGCGGCGGCGTCTGGTCTCTGGATTCCTGCTGCGGCCGCAATCGCGGGGATGTGTAGCAGAAGATTAGTGCTCCCTCCAACTGCAGCATGGATCAGCATCGCATTGTAGATCGCATCTGCTGTTAAAATATCTTGAAGGGTTTCATTACGATCAACCATTCCACGAGCTGCATCTGCCGAGTCTCGTGCAAGTTGCATCCAGATCGGTTGTCCACTTGGAGCAAGTGCTGCGTGTGGTACGGTCATTCCCATCGCCTCAGCAACGACTTGGCTAGTTGCTGCGGTCCCCAGGAATTGGCAACCACCACCAGGTGTGCCACAAGCTCGGCAACCTTCCAATGATGCTTCTTCCAATGACATTTCACCACGACTGTAGCGGGCGCCAATGGTCTGTACTTTACCGGCGTCTTCCCCGGTCGTGGGGGGGAGGGTGACGCCACCGGGAACAAGCACGCTTGGTGAGGTGCTGCAGCCCGCAAGGGCCATCATCATGGCCGGTAGCCCTTTGTCACAGGTGGCAATGCCGATGATACCTTTGCGTTGCGGAAGCGACCGAATGAGCCGACGCATGACGATCGCTGCATCGTTGCGATACGGCAACGAGTCGAACATTCCGTGCGTCCCCTGGCTTCGGCCATCGCAGGGATCACTGACGAAGGCCGCAAACGGGACTCCATCATATTGCGTCAGTTGTTCAGCGGCAGCCTGTACAAGCAAGCCAACTTCCCAATGACCGGTGTGGTAGCCCAATGCGACGGGTGATCCGTCTGGGTTGCGTACGCCACCTTGGGTGCTAAGGATCAGATATTGATCGCCTAAGACTCGGCGGGGGTCAAAGCCCATGCCCACACTTTGAGTCAGGCCAAAGATATCACCACTACTCCAGTGGCGGAGTATCTCATCACTCAGTGGCAGTTTTCCAGTTGGCCCGGGGGCATGGGTGTTGAGTGTTTCTACATTCGGCACTGAGAAGAAATTTTGCATGGATGCAATTGCTTTCGCAGACCCACGGCAAAGGAGTGCCTGTGGAACATAAGGGCATGGTGGAGTTCTGCCGGAAATACGACAGTGGCCCGAAGTCTATCAACCGCGTCCAGCAAGTACCATCGAATCCATCAATTGAATCAAGTTCAACGACGTCGTTTGACTTTCCGGTGCATCGGATTCAGGCGTTTTTTGGTTGGTGCTTCCGGAGTTTCGGGCTCTGGGGCTTTTCGTGGTGCGGGAATCGCTTCGAACCCTTCGATGGTATCGCGTTTGAGTTCCTTGTTGATCCGTTGCTCGATACTTGTGAGGACTTCACCTTCACCAGGAACGACGAATGTGAATGCGATCCCTTCACGTCCCATGCGTCCTGTCCTTCCCACGCGGTGAACGTAGTCATCGCAGTCTTGGGGCACATCGTAGTTGATGATGTGCGAAATCGTGCTGATGTCGATTCCGCGTCCAACAACGTCCGTGGCAAACAGGATTTTCAGCTTTCGGTCCCGTAAACTTTGTAAAACCCGGTCCCGTTCACGTTGCTGCATGTCTCCATGCATGCTGCCACAACTGTCGTGTGTGTGACTGAAGTGTCGATACAGGCGGTCAGTGCCACGCTTGGTTCGACAGAACACAATCGCTTGTTCAGGATTCTCTCGCTTCAGCAAATGATCCAGGAGAGTTGATTTCCGGTCATGGGCAACCGTGAAATACCGTTGCTCAATTGTCTCAACCGCCATCTCGTCCTTGCAGCAATCGATGACACTGGGGGTCTCCATGTAGGACTCTGCCAGGCGTCGCACGGTTGGTGGCAGTGTTGCCGATAGCAGTAGGGTTTGCCGATCACGTGGGCACTTCCGCAGAATCCGCTCAATCTGTGGACGAAAACCGATGTCCAACATGCGATCCGCTTCATCCAGAACGACGCACCAAACACTGCTGGTTCTCAGTGACTTGCGCTGAAGGTGATCGTGCAAACGTCCCGGCGTGCCGACAACGATTTGCACGCCATTCTCAAGTTGTCGCAGTTGTCCATTGATGTTCTTGCCACCAGCTAAAACGGCAACCTCGGTGTCGACACCCCATGCCAATCGCTGCGTTTCCCTGCCAACTTGGTCAGCCAATTCACGGGTAGGGACAACAATAATTGCTTGGGGATCTCTGCAATCCGCCAAAGAATCGAGCTGTTCCAGGATCGGAATCGCAAAAGCTGCTGTTTTCCCCGTACCCGTTCGGGCCTGGCCAATCACGTCCTCACCCTCCATTGCAAGCGGGATTAGTTGAGCTTGGATAGGCGATGGGGTACTAAACCCCGCTTTTTTTAACGCCCGGCGCATCACCGGTGAAAGATCGAGCTCGTCGAATGACTCGACCGTATTTTCGGATGCACTCGTAGTTTCGGCTGTTTGATTCATGCAGGCAGTGTAGCGTTCTGCCCTGATTTGCACTACGCGGAATTAATACCGGCATTTCCGTTGGTCAATCTGATCCCACCGGGCAAGCCGTACGCCAGTGTCTTATTCGCAGCCTCGATTGGGTTTCTGCAAGACCGCGGGGATTCGGCAGGATCGGAATTGGCAGGATCGGAATTGGCAGGATCTACGAGCATTTGCCTGTATGAACGACGTTTGGCCGGTTTCATGGCATCACGTCAGTGGCGATCTGACTTGTTGGAATCAAAGGTCTGCAAGGAGAGTTCGCCAGAGCACAATTCTTGGTCCGCGGTGTTCGGCTGTTGTTTGACGAAAATCTGGAGGCTAAAATCTCGAGCACTGGGGAAATCTGCCCCGTTCCATGAAATCACCTTGCTGCCGAGTCCTGCTATGCAACGCATCTTCTGTTTGACCATGCTTTTGGCGTTTACCGCTGTGGGATGCAGCAAATCATCCGATAGCGATTTGCGAGTGATGGTGGACGCAGATAGTGGCGATTCCACCGCAACTCAGGGCGATGGTGCAAGCGATGCTGACAAGCCAAGCGTCGCCTTTGTGACAAACCAAATCGCAGACTTCTGGAAAATTTCAGAGGCTGGTTGCGGCGATGCAGAGAAAGATTTCAACGTGGCCGTTGAGGTGCGGATGCCTTCTCAGGCGACTGCCGTTGAGCAGAAACGAATCGTGGAAGACCTGCTGACGTCAGGCGTCAAAGCGATCGCTATCAGCCCAATTGACGCAGACAATCAAGTGGATTGGCTGAATTCTATCGCCGCGAAAGTTCCTCTGATCACACACGATTCCGATGCCCCCGCCTCTGATCGATTGATGTATATCGGGATGGATAACTACGCTGCTGGTCTGACTTGTGGCGAGTTGGTGAAAGAGTCGCTACCTGACGGTGGAAAGGTGATGCTTTTCATCGGGCGTCTAGAACAGGACAACAGCAAGTTTCGACGGCAAGGTGTCATTGATGCGTTGCTGGGACGCGAACGCAATATGGATTACTACCGCAGTCAACCCGACGCGTGGGATCCTGTTGATGGTGAAATTTCCGACGACAAATACACGATCCTTGGAACCATCACTGACCAGGGAAAACCAGAGGTTGCTCAATCGAAGGCAGAGGATGCACTGAACACTTATCCCGACATCAATGCGATGGTTGGCTTGTTCGAATACAACCCACCAGCTTGCTACAAGGCGCTCGAAAAAGCCGATAAGCTCGGTACTGTCAAATTGATTGGATTTGATGAAAACGATATCACTCTTCAGGCGATCAAGGATGGAACTTGTGCAGGAACAGTCGTGCAAAATCCATACGCTTACGGTTATGAATCGGTGCGTGTCTTGACCGAGTTGTTGAATGGAGGTGAGAACGCGATTCCAGAGAGCAAGTATCTGGATATTCCACCTCGTCCTATCACGAAGGACAATGTAGATGAGTTCTGGGCTGACCTGAAAGCCAAAAAAGGACAGTAAAGTCTTGTCTGAACTCTTCACTCATAAATTGCGGCGGACTCATGCCTGAGGTCGACACGCCACTTCTTGAGGTGCGGAAAATCGGAAAGCAATTTCCGGGGGTCCGCGCGCTTCATGATGTTGATCTAACGGTTCAGCAGGCAGAAGTGCTTTCAGTGATTGGAGAAAATGGTGCTGGAAAAAGCACCTTGATGAAAATTCTTGCGGGTGTGCAAATGCCCGACGTTGGGCAGGTTTTGATTGATGGAGAGCCTGTTGCACTGGATTCTGTCAAGGCATCCCTCGACAGTGGTGTCGCTCTGATTCACCAGGAATTGAATCTCGCGGAAAACCTGCAGGTTGGTGAAAATATCTACTTGGGCCGAGAGCCGAATCGCTTTGGATTCATCGATCGAAAACAGATCAATGTTGATGCCGTCAAGGTTCTGAAGCAGATCGGCTTGGCCGTAGATCCAACGACTCCTTTGAGTGATCTCTCCATCGGTCAGCGGCAGATGGTCGAAATTGCAAAGGCAATGTCGGTAGGTGCGAGAGTACTGATCATGGATGAACCAACCTCGAGTCTATCCAGTGCCGAGGCAGAGCGGTTGTTTGAGGTGGTTAAAGATTTGCGAAAACGCGGCGTTAGCGTGATCTACATCTCGCACCGTTTGGGTGAGGTCAAGGCTTTGTCAGACCGTGTGGTTGTGCTGAGAGATGGCGAAAATGCCGGTGTCTTGGATCGTGATGAAATCACTCATGACAACATGGTACGGATGATGGTGGGGCGGGACGTTTCGCAATTTTATTCACGTGAGACACTACCAATTGGTGATGTTGTGTTATCCGTTGATCGGCTCCGCACGCCGGCTTGGCCCGAGCATGAAATTACGTTTTCAATTCGGCAAGGTGAAATTGTCGGGATTTCAGGTCTTGTGGGTGCAGGACGCACCGAAATGTTGCGAACGCTATTCGGAGTCGATTATCCAGTTGCTGGCACGGTGGCCGTGGACGGGAAAACCATCGATTTGAAGTCGCCAATTGCGGCGATCGATGCCGGGATTGCCCTGGTGCCGGAGGATCGGAAGCTTGACGGACTGGTCATCGATATGAGTGTGCGGCACAACATCGGACTGGCTGCGTTGTCACGCAATCGTTTGGCGGGCGGTTTTTTGAATCGGGCGATTGAGAAACGTGATGCAACCCAAATGATACGTGATTTGCGTATCAAGACACCCAACGATGCCCAGGTCACACGCTTCCTTTCGGGTGGCAATCAGCAGAAAGTTGTATTGGGAAAGTGGCTCTCCATGATGCCAAAGATTTTGCTGCTGGATGAGCCCACACGCGGGATTGATGTTGGGGCGAAACAGGAAATCTATCAATTGATGGAGAAACTCGCCAAAGAAGGGCTCGCCGTTTTGTTCGTCTCAAGTGAGATGGAGGAAATCATGGGTATGAGTGATCGTACGATCGTGCTGCATGAAGGGAGAATTACCGGCGAGCTTCAGCGTTCTGAATTGTCTGAAGAATCGATCATGCAACTGGCGACAGGTAATGCAAATAACGTGGCAACGGTGACAAATTAATGAATGCAAAATCGCTTGGTATTTTTGGTCTGTTGGTGATGCTTTTTGTGTTCATGGTCGTGATGACCTCGGACTCATGGACCAATGTTTTCAGTAGTACTTTTTTGCAATCCAACAATTTGGAAAATCTGCTTCGCCGGGTTTCGATGTATGGTCTGCTTGGAATTGGGGTAGCGTTTGTCATCATCACGGGCGGGATCGATCTGTCTGTTGGTTCGATTGTATGTCTTGCGGGTTGTCTTCTTGGAATCTTTTTGCAGGTGGATTATCAGCCGGCATCTGTCTTTGAAGTGCACCGTGCCAAGGCGGACAGTGATACCGTCCTTGTTCATGGGAATGCGGATGGCATTTATCAAGCGGGTGACAAACTCCGAATGTATCGGGGGCGGCAACCAGCCTTGCTGACGGTGCAAAACGTGGAAGCTGTGCAGATGGCTGACTCTGATGGTGAGCCACTAGGGGTGGGGACCGTTTTGAAAGTTGAGGGTTTGACCCGCGATGAAGACTCAGGCCAGGTCGCCAAGGCATTTGAAATTTTGGACTTCGGAAGGGCTCAAGGAGACCAGTCCGCTTGGGTCAGTCTTTCGAGTGTTCCCGTTGAATTATCGGCACGAGACCGTGTTGCCTTCTTTCACCCAAGTTTGGGATTGAAAGATCTGGTGGTGCGCTCAGTTTCTCGTGAAGGTGAATTGTCAAAGGTGGAATTCGAACAAAGTCTCGGTGAACGGTTTTCAAAAGAATGGATGGCAATGCCAACGGTCCGAAAACAACGCATGGCGATTCCACTCGCGATCATGTCGGTTCTGGCGATCGCAGGGTGCCTTGGTCTGTTGCATGGACTTCTGGTGACTCGTGTTCACCTGCAACCCTTCGTGGTGACACTCTGCGGTCTGTTGATCTATCGTGGAATTTCTCGGTGGCTTGTGAATGACAATCCAGTTGGATTCGGGATTGAATACAAGGAAACCCTTAGTCCTCTTGGCTCAGGGAAGCTGTCTTTGTTGGAGTGGGGAACTGGAGATGGAGTACAAACGTTTGGGATTCCGTATCCACTGTTTGTGTTTTTGCTTGCTGCCATCATTGCTGCAGTTTTTCTGAATTTGACGATCTGGGGACGCTATATGTTGGCGTTGGGAAGCAATGAGGAAGCAGCACGTTACAGCGGGATTCGAACGGAGAGAGTCACGATTTTGGCTTACATGATTTGCACGATTTCAGCTGCCACCGGTGGTATCCTGTTCGCTCTGGATTCCGGTTCGATTTCACCTTCAAGCTTTGGCAACTTTTACGAACTTTACGCGATAGCAGCAGCGGTGCTTGGTGGTTGCAGTCTCCGAGGTGGGGAAGGGTCAATCTTTGGTGTGATCGCTGGAACAGCGGTCATGATGCTATTGAATAACTTGATACTGTTATTGAAGATTCCTGATCGCTTGGAGTTTACGATTATTGGATTGGTGATTTTGCTCGGAGTCACACTTGATGAAACTGTGCGTCGCATTGCAGCGCGACGACGTGCCATGAAATCGGCTCAAAACTAGCCGTTTGTCGAGGGGTGTGCCCTGACGTTTGCTGCTTCGCAGTGACAAACAGTTTGCTGGGGAAAGCATCGCGGCAACCTTCGGGATGTTAAATTCTTTGCTCAGTATTTAAATCTTCCTGCTACTTTCTTCGCAAGTTCTGCTGTGGTGCGAGTCTTCTTCCAAGAAACATCCTCAACGGGATGTTAAAGCTTGACGTTACCGGTGTGTTTTCTTGAGTTGACGGATGTAGGTATTGGGCGTTTTGTCCTGCTGACTGGGAAGTGTTGCGGTTGCTATGACCCTCATAGATGGAACAAGGTGTAGCCGTTCGGGGTAACCCGCGTTAAGTGGAAGTTCATTTGTTGGTGGTGTTGGCCACTGCTTGTCGATTTTTTGAAGTAGGTAAGCACCCTCGCGATTCTTGCATGAGGGTGTCCAGAATTTCGATGGATTTTCACTGTGTCCAAATCTCAACGCGTAAAATCAACTGGGCATCGTTTCAAACCTGTTCGTCGAGTGACTAATCAAGCGGCGGTGAATTCCGCATCGCATTTAATGAGCGAAACGGCCCATGATTTGCGGTCTCCGTTGACATTTGCGGTCTCCGTTGACAACGGTGCAGGAGTCCGTTCGTCTTATCAAGGATGGTGATCAAGGCGATCTCACATCGGAGCAACTCCTGTACCTGACATCTGCGATGGATCAATGTGATTGCATGTTCCAAATGATCGATGAAATGGTGCAGTTGCAGCGATTGCGTACAGGAATCCCTCGCATCGACCGAAAATGGATTTCGATATCAGAGATCCGGAAATCGATTGACGAAACACTTCGCCCGTGGGCTCTGCCCAGAAAAATTGATGTGCTTTGGGACATCATGCTTGTTGCTGAAACGAAGGTCTATGCTGACCTTGCCCTTGTTCGCCGACTTGTTGTGAACTTGGCGACTAATGCAATTCGGGTGACCCCTGAAAATGGTGTGGTCTTGGTGCAGTTGCAACGACCACGTGGCAGCAGTTCGGTGCGTTGGGCGATTGTCGATCGCGGAGGCGGGATCAAACGAAACGTGTTGCAGCAGATGTCTTGCAATGATGACACCGCTGATGGTCCCGGTACCGTGACTGAACCAATGAGTGGTGGCGAAGGGCTTGGCTTGCTCATCTCGCGTCAATTGGCAGCTTTGCATTTTTCGGATTTGCAGATCTGCTCCCGACGTGGCCAAGGCACTGAGGTGTCGTTTGCCACGGTTTTCGGAGGACCAAGGCGTGTAGCCGATGCCTGGTCGAATTGGCGGATGGCAAATCGGACGTCTCTACGCCAGCCACGGCACCGTGATGGGCGACTGCAGAGAGTTGACCATGCGAACCATCTGGCTGATAAGACAGCAGCGAAAAAGTGTGTCGAATCGCTGATCATGTCTGTGAAGCTGTCTCACAATGCAACGCGGCCTCGATGCGATAAGCAAGTGGTTGCCGGAACTGTCAGTTTGGGCGCTGCTGTACCAAGATCCACCGCCGACACGTTTGATCATCTCATGCAGCGGCAGCAACGCATGTTCGACTTTGTTTATCGTGTTGAGTCGCGTCAGTGGGTTTGGGCTTTTGACCTCGATCCTGAAGCTCTTGATGCTCGGATCGAATCGATCAGTGATGAGGTGATCACACAGATCCCAGAAGCCAGGATGACTTGGTCTGCCCCGCAAATCATCCCGATCGGTGATCTTGTGACGCATTCGCGTTTGAGTGACCTGCTGGTCCGCTCAACACTCGCTGCATCGAGTTCGACAAATGTGAACGATCAAGATGAAGTTCATCTAGGCACGCTCCCCATCGGTGAGTCCAAGGTAGCAGCGAGTAGGTTGGATGATGAACTGCGGCGTTTGACAGGACGATTCAGATCGGAATCACGTGTACTGGCAAGGCAGGTAGAAAAGCTGTCCTGCGATATCTGATCGCTCCTCATGCGACCAATTGTTGATGAGATACGGCTGCTGGCCATCCGCGCGTGCCGCGAGGATGGAACGGTAATTCGCTAGCCGAAACCGCAAAACTCTCCAGTTGCTTCGCAGAGCGGAACCATGTGATATTGTCCTGCTCTGGAGTTATCCCCGCAATTCGCCAAGACAGCCCTTCATTCGCGAAGGGAATCATCTTCCAGAGGCAAGCAGTCCCCGTATGACCAGTCTGGATCACTGAGACTGTGAGATCAAAGCAACTGTGAGATCAAAGGATTCGCCGTATTCCTTGATCAAGTGGATAAGAATACGCCCCCTGTTCATTGGCTCCGTCAAATCACGCCAGCGGCATGATTTTGACAGCAATGGTCAACCTGAAAGCTAGGGCGAGAGCACTTTATTGCCGTTCTGAATTCTCTTTGCGGGAGCGTTGTAGAGTTCCGCACCCGTGTTCGGCAATCGATTACCGCTGGAGTATGGATCAGGCGGGAAGTCACCACCGCGGGTAGCCGACCCAAGGGGTGTGGTGAGTGTGTCGTTGAGTGTTCTCAGGTAGCTCTGCAGTTTCCAGGCGGGGATGACTGTCAGCCCAAGTTCAGATGCCTTCGCCCTGATGCGTCCCATTGCGGCGATCGTGGCAACATTATTGTCGTCATCGTCTCCCGGTCCGTTACCCAGTTCGGGGTCATCACCAACGACCATGAATCGGATGGTCGCATCAAGTTTTCCGCTGACGCTTCCGGCTGGCGTAACCTCGGCAGCGACGGTTGCACCGGCCGCTCTGATTTGACCCTTCAGAGCCTCATTGTCTGGGCGGCCATCGCCATCGATATCGATATCGCCTGCCAAAGCAATTTTGATAACGCGACCGGGAGCCCAAAACGGCGAGAAAATTTTATCGCCGGGGATGATCGGATTTCGAATTTCAGGGAACGCGACAACACGGGCTTGAGCCAGATGCGGGCCTTGAATCTGCGTGACTTGGATCGTTGCCTTGACCTTTGCGTCTTTGAGTCGGGTCTCATCTGCGTCGATGATGCCGAAAGTGATCCCCGGCCTCAGGGCGTCTGCTGATCCAAGATTGATTGTCGTGATGTTGCCACCGCGTGCGACATACCGAACTTCGCCCTGCGTTGTTTCAAACTGGTCACTACGAAGTTCGTTGAGCTGAAATTTTTGAGTATCAATTGTGCCTTGAAGTTGACTTGCCTTCTGAGTCAGCTTATTCGTCTCGGTGACAGCTTGTTGTCGGAACGAATTGTATTCCTTTACTTTCTTGACAAGTTTGTCCTTCGTGTCTTCCTTCTCTTTGATCATGCGATCTCGATCCTCATCGAACTGATCGCTCAGCTTGACACGATCCTTGTTGGCATTATCACGTTCCGTTTCTGCGATTTTCTGCTGGTTCTGAGCAATCGCTACATCAGCCGTTGCTTTATCTCTGATCTTCTGCTCTTCGGTGCGTGAGCTCGTTACTTCGCCATTTCGATTGCGAATGGTCATGGCAAGGTATTCAGGCAACTTCGGGTAGTTGCGTTCCGACGAATCTGTTTCCGCAGGAAAGTAGGACATGGCGATCGAATAATCTTTCTCGATCTGCTTCATGTCCGGGTCAGCTGATTCGTTGTCCTGGTTTTTCATCTCAGCGATTTCTTCCTTCGTGAAACTGCCCACACCCAGCATGGCTTTCATGCGATCTGCCTGAGTCGTCAAGGTCACAACGGTTTCCTGAACAGTCTTTAGACGGTCGGCCATGTTCTGCTCTTGCGTCGCAACCGTATTACCGTATCGCCACAGAAAAAAGTTCAGGCACAACGACAGGACAAGGAAAATCAGGCAGGCAATCAAAGAGCCGCGGATGACGGAATCGTCGCGAGCTACCATTTTTGTTCTTTGAGATGAAGGGATTTAATACAGTGTTGCGACATCCAAGTGACGCTGAGGGTCTTCAAACGACCCTCTCTAACTTTAATTTCTTTCTACGCTTATTCTACCGCCGTTTGCGGAGAATTCCCGCTCAAGTCTCAGGTTTCTGGGACTTTTGCCGGTTGTCCGCTTCGTGCCGAGCCCGTCGCGGCCTCGATTTTAGCCAAAGTTTGTCAGTTTGAAGGGTCTCGAAGTGATCCGGTTCTCTATCTCGGCCCGGAAGGAAATCGAAACTATCCCTAGACACCGTGGTTATTATATTTGATGAGACGATCTTGGTATCGTCGTTCAGGCACTAACTTACTTCACGAAAAAGTCCGGCAAAGGCAATGCACCACCGTAATCACATTCGATCGCACCGATCATCCCACTCAGCCCGTAGCGGCTTTACTCTGCTCGAGTTGCTGCTGGTGCTCGCAATCCTCGTCATGATCATCGGGATTGGCGTAACCAACTTCAGCGGCGTGCAAGATGGGGCCAA
>Ga0315332_10000046_pt1 | contig 35342 bp, 18 predicted proteins | sample M110034915metaG_FD_203455 | JGI IMG/M metagenome (GOLD analysis project Ga0315332, IMG submission 203455) | Ammonia-oxidizing marine archaeal communities from Monterey Bay, California, United States - M1 100m 34915 | ecosystem: Environmental > Aquatic > Marine > Intertidal zone | place: USA...
CAAGTAAGGGAGTATGTTAAAGACTGTAAGTATAATGTTACATCTGAATATATGCCACCACAATATGTTAATATATTAAAGACACTTGATGAACAATTTATTACAAAGGAGGATTATTGCCATGTATAAAAGTGAAACATTCGGAAGAATCTTCTGGGTAGATGATGATTTTGAATTCAAATCTTGCCCACTAAATGTAGATGAAACAGGTGATTTTACGTGTGATGATTATGTTTCAGAATGGACAGATTGGGAGGGAGTAGATATGAATTTACTGCTTGCAATTCATAGATGTGAGTTATTAAATAAGACACAATATGCTGGTAGTTTAACACTTAATGATAAGGCACATAAAGTAACAGATAAGAAGGATGATTATGCAGACAAAGTTGATAGATTAGTAGACAATATGAAGATGAATAGTTATAAGTATGATGAGCAATTCTATAATGAAATTGTTAAAGATAGTAAGTTTAGTTTTGGTAAATTTAATGATCCAGATTACCCTATTCATTTATCACAAACATGAGCAAAACTAGATGGACATTACTAACAATTAGTGGTATAATATTCGTACTATATGCAAACATCTGGATGGCAAAAAGAGATATAAAAGGAATACAATCGCAAGAGGTTATATACAAACAATTACCTGTAATCCCATTCTCTGAGTAACACATTATGACAACACTTACAACTGAAGAGTATCAACAACTAAGGGCAAGATTATCAACTGAAGATAGAAACGAAACTCAAGGATTATCGTCTCTAATTGATACTCAGCAACAGGAGAGATACTGTTATAAACCCTATAGGACTTTGCATAATTATTAACACTCTACAAGGTGTATTATAGCACTAATTAACAACAATCAAATACAGACTGTGCCTCTTAGTTTTCCACAACTAGGGGGCATTTCTGTGGAAAACTATAAACAATTGAATGTAATATGCTTTAAAATGAATTATAAATGGTCTAATAAATAGGGGTGCTTAATGTATCTCTTTTCAACAAGTGTGTGGAAAAGTAATAGTTAATAGGTGGAATACGTGTGGAATTGTTGTTAGATAGTGTGGAATATATGTGAATAAAGTGTTGATTTTATAGTGATCTTACCGAGCAGAGTATAACACGAACTCGGTTTAATTGTCAATCCCTCGTTTATATTTTGTCAGGGTATTACGTTTTTTAAAATATAAGGATTTATACATAATAATACTGTAATTCTTGACAGTTTTCCACAGTCATATTATAATAGTAAGTATCACCCCCAACCCTCTAATCCCATGACAGTTTCTAACTACTACGGGCAGAAGACTAAGTATAGAATAACACTAGAATTGGATGTGCTTGATGACTTTAATCCAAGAGAGATTGACTGGAGAAAAGTATTAGATATGCAAGAGATTGAGGACTGTAAGTGTTACATAGAGGATGTAGATTTGCCGTTGGATTATTATAACTGAAGCGTCTAAAGTGTCCCTCTTATGTAAGGGTGAATCACTCTTAATCTCAGTACAATTATTAACAACTTATTATGGCAGATTACGTGAACAGAGTATCACCAAACTTTGCAGAATTCTTGCTAGATAATGCAAACAATGGTGCGGAAATCTTATCAGTTTTGGATGATATTGTAGAGGTGGAAGATACAGCACTATAAGTAACAATTAGTAAACACGATTAGGGGCAGGTTGTTGACAGTCTGCCCATTATATTGTATAATAATAATAACACTTAATGACCGTATGAGTTATTGACAGTTTCGACAGCGTTTATGCCCCCTATATGTTATTTTGCGGTGCGGGCGTTGCGTTTATAAAAAACCGAAAGTCCCTAACCTACAACGAACCGAATTCGAGAGCTATATATAAATTCCTCTAAAAAATTTCTCAGAGTAAAAACCCCCCTTATTACTTTTCATGCAAGAGATAGATTTTTTTAAGACACCCTTTTTCTTATTCAAAGCAGATGAAAATTTTGCTGAAAAAATTTCTGATGAAATTGAAGATATAGTAAAGGGCAGACAAAAAATAGATTATATGAACTATTGGAAAGGAGATAATAAAAACGCCGTTCCACTACGGTCCGTAGATTTTAATATTAATACGAGTGTGGGTGGGTTTCTTAATAACGAGGGAAATCTTACTTCCATAAACAATATTCCAAGTAAAATAAGAAACCATATAATTGAAAATATACAAAAGATTCCAATCCACTTAAAGTTTGGAGAGATATGGTATAACATAACATCTAATAGAGATTATAATAGATGTCATAATCATAAGGAAGTAGATTTAGTATTTGTTGTATATCTCACTAAAGGAATTCTATGGATACAAAATCCAAATGACAGAGTAAAACTGGACAGATTTTATAATCAGGTAGGATCTTCAATATCCATTGACTTTAATATTGGTGATATGATAGTATTTCCTAGTGACATCTTTCATTGGGTAGAACCTCATGAAGAAGAATATGATAGAGTTAGTATAGCAGGTAATTTAGATATAAATGTAAAATACGTATAAATTAAATAAAGACCTTTTTTAAAATGGATAGATCTGAGATTACAACTTATCACATATATGCAAAGGATAAATGTTTGTATCATAATCTTAAACAAGAAGAATTTGATCAGACATGGGAGATGTTGAATGTAATGGTAGGATTGTTAAAGACAGACTATGAAGCAGAAGATTTGAGTTATGAGAAAGCAGCACCTACCGTAGGTGTTGGTGGACCTGTGAGAATATTCGCAGAACCACAAGGGGGAGATTCTTATTGACATATACATAGAATTGCATTATAATTGAAATGAAGTAATTACAAGTTATGGCAAAAGGATTTACTGTTAAAGCCAAAGCACCTACAAGGGAAGCACCTAGTTGGGATATTCCTGCTATCAAAGCAAGAATGAAAGGTAAGACAATTGTATTCTGTCTACCTGGCAGAAGTTGTTCTTATACGTTTTTAAAGAATTTCGTACAACTGTGCTTTGATATGGTACAGTCGGGAATGAGTATACAGATATCTCAAGATTATTCGTCTATGGTGAACTTTGCAAGATGTAAGTGTCTTGGAGCAAATGTTCTTCGTGGACCTAAGCAGATACCTTGGGATGGTAAACTAGAGTATGACTATCAACTCTGGATTGATAATGATATTGTCTTTGATGCAAATAAGTTCTGGCAACTCTGCGATCTAGCAGTCCCTGCGGAAGGTGATGAAAGAGAAATCGCAGCTGGCTGGTATTCCACAGAAGACGGCCATACTACATCAGTTGCACACTGGTTAGAGGAGGATGACTTCCGTAAGAATGGTGGAGTTATGAATCACGAGACTGTTGAGTCTATGGGCAAGCGCAACAAACCTTTCACAGTTGACTATACTGGTTTCGGTTGGGTATTAATTAAGAAGGGTGTATTCGAGAATATGGAATATCCTTGGTTTGCTCCTAAGATGCAAGTCTTCGAGTCAGGTGGAGTTCAGGATATGTGTGGTGAGGACGTGTCTTTCTGCCTAGATGCTAAAGAAGCAGGTATTGAGACATGGTGTGACCCTCGCATACGTGTAGGACATGAGAAAATGAGAGTTATTTAATGGCAAAAGCAACGCAAGGGGCATGGGGGACCGTCCAACTCGTCTCGATGCCCAAAAAAACTCGTCAAGGACGCTCGGCTAACACACTCCTATCCGCAACTTCTCGCAATAAAGCAAAAAAGAAGTACCGAGGACAAGGAAAATAGATTAAGGGGGGAGCAATCCCCCTTTTTTTATTGTTAAATAGTAAAAACATACTAAAATTATGGAAGACTCCAAAAAGAAGATGTTAAGAGAGGTTTCTCATGACCGTCTTACTCCTAAAAAACGTGATGATTTAGTGCAAAGTGAAATATTTGGTGATTTTGAAGAGGATGAACTTGACTATGACGACCAAATGATGATTATTTGAAACAATCATTTATAATCCTTAATAAATAAACAATAATCGCCGTATTAGTGTGCCAGTAGAACGGGTAAGTCAAGGTTTTAAAGATATAAGTATGACATTTCAGTCCAATCCACTGAATGATGACCTTATTGCGATTAAAAATGAGAACGCAGTTGCCCGTTCTATTAGAAATATCGTCTTTACATTACCTGGAGAGAAGTTTTTTAGTGCTTCATTTGGTTCAAGGATTACAGAATCTCTATTTGAGAATATAGATGATATAAATGCAACTCTTATTGCTGATGAAATTCGTGAATCAATTAATATTAATGAACCAAGAGTAGAATTACGTAATGTAGAAGCATTTGCTGATTTTAAAAATAACGGTTTTGATGTAATTATCACATATAATGTGATTGGATCAGAAATTCCATCACAAGAATTACAATTTGTTTTGCAGTCAAGTAGGTAAAAATGCCATTAGCTAACTTTTCTAACCTCGATTTTGATGAGGTTAAGACAACTTTACAAGAATATCTAAAATCTAACTCGAATTTTACGGATTATGACTTCGAGGGATCTAACCTATCAACAATTTTAGACGTTTTAGCATATAATACCTACATAACATCTTATAATGCGAACATGATCACTAATGAAGTGTTCATCGATACCGCAACTTTAAGAAAAAACATAGTTTCACTAGCAAGAAACATAGGTTATGTACCCCGTCCAAGGCAAGCAGCAAGGGCAACAGTATCGTTCTTTGTTAATACTGATGGAATTACACCAGCACCTGCTACGGTGACTCTTAAAAGGGGTCCAGTAGCATCTTCGGCAGTAACTTTTGCTGGACAATCTTTTGTTTTTTCAATTTTAAGTGATATTACGGTTCCTGTTTCTAATGGGATTGCAACATTTAATGATATTGAGATTTATGAAGGAACTTTATTGACTCAAACTTACACATATTCTGCAAGAGTACCAAATCAGAAGTTTATTTTACCAAATATTGGTGTTGATACTGATTTAATAGAAGTTACAGTCAGTCCAACTGAAGCTTCTGCAACACAAACAAAATATAGTTCTCAGGATAGTCTTTTTGACGTAAAAAATGACTCAAAAGTTTATTTTTTACAAGAAATTGAAGATGAAAGATATGAAATATTTTTTGGGGATGGAATTTTTGGAAAAGCACTAGAAGATGGTAATTTTATTACAATAAATTACATCACTTCTAACGGTGATGCTGCAAATGGAGTAAGTTCCTTTAATTTTTCGGGAAGATTGCAATATACAAGAAATGCAAGCACATATAATATTACAACTGGTATATCTTTACTTACTACAGGCATAATTGCTGGTGGTGGAGAGGATATTGAGTCCGTAGAGTCAGTTAGAAAGTTTGCTCCACGAATTTATGCCTCCCAAAACAGAGCAATTACTGCAAATGACTATGAATCACTAGTTCCTTCAAAAATTTATCCAGAAACGGAGTCAATTTCAGTTTTTGGTGGAGAAGACCTTATTCCCCCACAATATGGAAAAGTTTTTATTAGCATAAAACCAAAAAATGGTGATTTTTTACCAAATTTGATCAAAGAACAGATAAAGTTAAAATTGAAGAAGTATGCAGTAGCAGGAATTATACCAGAAATCCTTGATTTGAAATATCTTTACCTTGAAATTGATTCAAAGATATATTATAACTCAAATCTTGCAGAATCCGCAGATGCTGTTTCTAGTATTGTTCAAAATAATGCAAATAAGTATGCGGAATCCTCAGAAGTGAACAAATATGGTGCTAGATTTAAATATAGTAAATTCTTGTCTATAATTGATAATAGTAATGAAGCAGTAACTTCTAATATTACAACAGTAAGTATGAGAAGAGACTTAAGAGTTGTATTAAATTCTTTTGCTGAGTATTCTATTGGTTTTGGTAACGAATTTTATATAAAAAGAATGAGTGGTTATAATATTAAATCATCTGCATTTAGAATTGCAGGAATAATGGATGATGTTTACATTTCAGATCTACCTAATACTAATAGATTAACTGGATCACTATTTTTCTTCTCTTTACCATCAATAGATTCCCAATCTCCAATTATTCGCAAAAGAAACGTTGGAACGATTGATTATAAGAGTGGTGTTGTTACTATCAATCCAGTCAACGTTCAATCAGGAATGATTAAGGATGGTCAAACAGTTATTGAAATTTCAGCATGTCCTAGATCTAATGATGTGATTGGATTACAGGATCTTTATTTGCAACTAGATATTAATAACAGTTTATTTGATCCTATTATTGATGAAATTGCTTCTGGATTAGATCCTTCTGGTTCTAACTATATTACTTCATCAAGTTATCATAATGGCAATCTAGTTCGTGTTGGAGGTCGTAATAGTGGAGGTAATTCAACAACAGCTACTAGATCTTCTTCAACCGTATCCCTTTACTAAGATAGAATAGTATATAAAATGTCTACAAAAAAAATCCAGTTTAATAATATTGTTCAGAATCAACTTCCTCGATATGTCATAGATGAATATCCACTAGTTGTTGATTTTTTAAAAACATATTATCAGGGGCAAGAGTATAAAGGTGGACCAATAGATTTGGTTCAAAATATTGATGCATATACAAAGATTGATGAACAAGTCGGTCTTACTGAATATATTGGATTGGGTGCTTCTATAGGAGTTAGCAATCAAACAATTCAAGTTGATATGAAAAATAATCCAACAGGAACTCTGGGTTTTCCAGATTCTTATGGATTATTAAAAATTAACGATGAAATTATTACATATACTGGAATAACTACTTTTGCATTTACAGGATGTGTTAGGGGATTTGTTGGAGTTACATCTTATCAAGATCCTACTCATCTTGATGAATTAGTATTTGAAACTTCAAGTGCAGCAGAACATAATAAAGGAGATTCTATACAAAACTTAAGTTCTCTTTTTCTTAAAGAGTTTTTACTTAAGTCTAAACATCAACTTACACCTGGACTTGAAGGGAAAAAATTATCTTCCAATTTAGATCAAAATATTTTTATAAAACAGTCAAAAGACTTTTATTTAAGTAAAGGTACTGATAGAGGTTTTGAAATTCTATTTAAAGCTTTATATAATGAAAATGTAAAAATTATAAGACCTTCTGAATTTCTTTTTACACCATCTAATGCAAATTATAAAATAACAAGAGATTTTGTTGTAGAACCAATTTCTGGTGATCCAACAAATCTTGAGTTATCCACTTTATATCAAAATACGGATAAAAATAATAATATTGATAAAGCATATGCTCCTATAACTCATGTTGAATCTATAAATGTTAGTGCTGGAACTACATTTTATAAGTTAAGTTTAGATGCTGGATATAATAGAGATTCTAGAGTAGAAGGTTCTACATATGGAACTTTTATTACTCCACCTAGAACAAGAGTAATTGGAGAAATTGGTGCAGGTATTACTTTTGTAGATGTAGATTCAACAGTTGGTTTTGCAAGTACTGGAGAATTACATTTTACATATATTGATAATACAACAGGTGTTAGTTCATATACATCTAAAAATTTAACTCAATTTTTTGGATTGAGTGGAATTGGTAAAACTATATTAAGTGGATCTACAATAGGGATTAATACTTTTGCATATGGAAAATCTGTAGTAGATCCTGATGATACAATTGAAGTAAGAATCACATCAGTTATTGATGATTTAGAGTATTCTAGTGATAATTGTCTTTATACAGATGGAGACATTATAAAAATAAAAACTTTAGGTATTGGGGATACTGGATTTAAATTGGATGAGTGGTTTTACAACGTAGCTGCTGTATATAAGATTGATAGTATTGATCTTAAAGATGATTCTGATTTTACCTATGAAATTACCCTAACTACTGATCATGATTTTAAGGTTGGGGATAAATCTGTTGCTATTTTGGTTGGTAGTGATGGTAGAAATTTACCAGTATCTGATATAACGCAATTAACTTCTTCAAGATCTTTTGTTATTAAAGGTCAGGGTGAAGTCGATACAAATTTAAAATATACGATAGAAAGGCAAATTTTAAAAACAAATGCTATAAATTTCCCTGAAGCATCTGTTAATTCTACAAATATACAAAACGTATATAAAGATAAAAAAACAGACAAATTATTAATAGCTTCTAATTCTATTCCAACCTACGGATCTCAGTCATTAGGTGTTAGTGATGGTAAAATTGTCTTTAGTGGAAGTTTTAGTGGTGATGAATATGAAATTATAACAAGTGCTACAAAAACTCCATCTGGAGTACCTATCTATGATCATGGATTCTATACTGGTGATTCAATTTATTATACACCACAAATAATTAATGATGCATATGTAGATCCTACCAGTGGGACTTCTATAGAAAATTTTGTAGTTAAATCATCTATAATGGATGAAGGTCTTTACTTTGTAAAAAGAGTAAATGGAACAACACTTAAATTTGCAAAAAGTGGTTCCGATCTTTATAATGATAAATTTGTTAATGTTGATAATGATGACACAAGAACTGGTATTGTAACTGATAACAAAATATCTCCATTTAAATTTAATAATAAAACTTTAGAATCGCAAAAAATATTAAGACAGGTATGTCCGATTGAAAATACAGGAACTGTATACGAAACTACTCCTGGTCATACTGGTATATTGGTTAATGGTGTAGAAATATTAAACTACAAATCTTTTGATCAAGTTCATTATGGAGAATTGAAAAATATAGATGTTCTTTCTGGTGGAAGTGGGTATGATATTATTAATCCACCATTTTTACATATTAAAGATTCTGTTGGAACAGGTGCTACGGGATATGCTGCTGTATCTGGATCTTTAAGGGATATTAGAATTATTGATCCAGGATTTGATTACCAAGCACCACCAACATTAAAAATAACAGGTGGTAATGGATCAGGTGCTCGTGTTTCTGTAAATATGGAATTAATGGAACATTCTGTTCCATTTGATGCTGATTCTCCAAGAGTGGGTCTGGGAACAACTGGTAGTTTGCCTTCTACAATTGGATTTACGACTTATCATAAATTTAGAAATGCAGAACAGGTTTTATATGTTACAGATAATCAAGAAGTTGTTGGTGGACTTACCACAAGTTCAACTTACTATGCTGCTGTTGTTGGAACTGGTGGAACGACTATAAGACTTCATAAAGATGAAGCAGGTGTTCTTGCAGGTATTAATACAATTACATTAACATCTAGGGGATTAGGAAAACATTTTATAAAATCTTTTGATAAAAAATCAATAGTTGAATCGATTAATATAATCTCAGGTGGAAGTGGGTATCAAAATAAAAAAAGAACTGCTGTATCTTCAGGTATAGACACTTCTTCAAATTCTATAAAAATTGAAAATCATGATTATAAATCTGGAGAAATTGTCACATATACATGTGATGGAACTCCAATAGCAGGACTTACAACTGCTACTGATTTTTATGTAACTAAGGTAGATAATAATAATTTCAAACTTTCAAGTGTTGGGGTAGGAACTACTGCTAGTGATTTTTATTATAAGACAAACCAGCATAGACCTCTTTCTTCAATTGGAGTTGGAACTCATGTTTTCAATTATCAAGATATTAGTTTAAGTATTACTGGAGACGTTGGTATAAATTCTGTAGGATCTGACACTTTTGAACTTAAAGTTCAACCTCTATTCAGAGGTGAGATTACATCTATTCATTTATCAAATAATGGTGTTGGGTATGGTGCGTCTGAAATTATTAATTTTAATAGAGAACCAGAAGTAACTTTATTATCTGGATCTGATGCTCAACTTACTCCTGTTGTAAGTGTAGATGGTAAAATTATTGAAGTTATTGTAGAAAATAAAGGTACTTATTATAATTCTCCCCCAAACTTACAAATTAATGGAGATGGTGTAGGTTGTGTTGCAACACCTGTATTGAAGATAGTTGATCTTAATGGAAATGCATCATCAGTTGGTATAGGAACGACTATTAATTATGTTTTAGATAGTGTTAATGTAATTCAAGAGGGAGGTGGATATACTAGGGAAAATACTTCTATTGATGTTATTAACTCTGGAATAGATTGTAAAGTTCGTTCAAATATTCAAAAATGGAGTGTTAATTTATTTGAAAAATATTATCAAACTCAACAAATTAGTGATGATGATGGAATCATAAAGGATGGTAATTTTGGATTGCAATATAATCATTTGTATGCACCTAGAAAGTTAAGACAAACTGTTTTTGCTACTAATCAAGAAGGTAAATCTTTATATGGTGAACCAGATTTAAGAAAAGTTAATGGGCAAGAAGTTCCATCAGATAATCATTCTCCAATTATTGGATGGGCATATGATGGTAATCCAATATATGGACCTTATGGATATGTTAAGAACGAAGGTGGAACTGTATCTCAGATGAAATCTGGGTATGTTGAAGAAGCTTCAATTAAAGAAAATAGACCACCATTAAGTATTTTCCCTTCTGGATTCTTTACTAACGATTTTACATATAAGGCAGTAAACGATGAAACTGTTCTGGATGAGAATAATGGAAGATTTTGTGTAACTCCACAATTCCCAAGTGGTACTTATGCTTATTTTGCAACAATTGATGATTCTGGTGCTGAACAAGGTGGACAATTTAATACTTATAAGTTACCAGTTTTTCCTTATTTGGTGGGTAAAAATTATTATTCAACTCCAAACGATTTTAACCTTTTATCTTCTTCAAATCAAAATAATTATCACTTAGATGATATTAGTGAGTATAACTGGTGTAGAAATACAACCCCTTATAATTTAATTCATGATGATACTGTATATTATCCTTATCTTCCAATACCTAATAAATTAGATCAAACCATAGAGGTTTTGGGAACTAAACCAGGTGTTTTAGAAAGTATTGGAATTGAAACTGGTGGTAACAAATATCGAATTGGAGATAAAGTAATATTTAATGATGAGGGTACTAGAGGATATGATGCAGCTGCTAAAGTTTCAAGACTTCTTGGTAAATCTGTAAGTAGTGTAAGTGCTGCCACTAGTAGTATAACAAATGTAGAAATATATCCTTCAGACCAAAAAGGAATCTATAGTCTTGTTTCTGCAGAACCTCATTATTGGATTAATAGAGATATTATTAAAATTTCTGGATTATCTACAACTTCTTCTGAAATTGGAGGAGTTTATAATGCTGGAATTACCTCTACAAAACTTAGTGTAACTGGAGTAGGAACTACTGCTGTTGCTATCGGAACTGATGGTGCTACAGGAATAGTAACTCATATTAGTGTTCGTGGTGATTTATCAAAACTTCAATCTAATGATATTCTTGGAATTGGAACAGAAACATTAAAACTATTGAATGTAGAACCTCTTCTTTCAAGAATTAGGGTTTTAAGAGCTGCTAATGGAGTTACAGGAGTTTCTCATACTGTAACTTCAGAAATTCTTGAAAAACCAAGAAGACTTACTGTTAATTCTGGTTTTACTTCTGATTATGAATATAGAGTTAATCAGCAGATTTATTTTAATCCTGTAGATTCAGTTGGTTTAGGTACAAGATCTGGAGTTGGTATTGGAACTACAATTGCATTTAGTAATCCTGGAATTGGATTAACTCAAAAATTTATTCAAACAAAGGCAATTTATATTCCACAACATGGATTAAAAACTGGTGATAAGTTAACATATTCTCCTAATCAAGGTGAAGGTCTTAATATTAGATGGGATGGATCAGATGCTGTTGATACAGGTATATCTACATTAACAGATGGTCAAACACTTTATGCTGGAGTTATTACAAATGATCTTGTAGGAGTATCTACTGTTAAGGTAGGTTTAGGTAGTACAGGTACTTTTGTAGGTATTGCAAGCACACAGAGGGGTAGTACAACAGTATTCTTCTCTGGAGTTGGTACTGGTGTTTATCATAGCTTTAAGACTAATTATGATGTAATTACTGGAGAAATGCGTAGAACTCGTGCAACAGTTTCTACTGGTGAAACTCATGGTCTATTAAATTATGAGAATGTTTACATGAATGTTGTTTCGGGTCTTACAACAACAGTTACTGTAAAGTATAATGATTATAATAGGAGAATGGTAATTGATCCAAAATCATATACCTCATCTGGAGTTAATACTACAACTAATGCGATTACAGTTAATGATCATGGGTATGATACAGGAGATAAGATTATTCATACTGTAGGAGTAGCATCAGCTTCTCCTGGTGGTTTAGATGATAATGGAATTTATTATATTGTAAAGGTTGATAGTAATACATTTAAATTAGCTGCAACTGGTTTTGACTCAAAAGAATCAAAACCAAATGTGGTTGGTATCACTAGCACTGGTGATGGGGGATTAATTAATCCAATAAATCCACCATTAAAAGTATATAAAAACTCTTTAGTTGAATTTAACTTATCCGATTCTTCTTTGTCTTATGCTGTACAATCTACAAATTATCCAGCATTTGTTTTGAATTTTTATACTGATGAAAATTTAACAAAACGGTGGGAAACATCTCTACAATCTACATCCTTTAATGTTACTAGAAATGGAGCTGCAGGAGTATCTACTGATGCAAAAGTAAAATTATCTGTTACTAACGATATTCCAGAAATTTTATATTATAGTTTAGATCCTATTTTTGAAAGCACATTACCACTTGTTAAAAAAGAAATAAAAGTTGATGCTGATGTTTTATCTGGAAATGAAGTACAACTTGTTGATAGTGATTATAGTGGTAAACAGACAATAACAATAGGTGCAACTAATCAGTTCTCATATACTTTAAAAGAATCTCCAGAAAGACTTTCTTATGGAACTACTTCACTTGTATCATATGAAACTGATAGTCCAACTGCCTATGGTGCAATTGGAGATTTTGAGATAACCAATCCTGGTAGAAATTATTATAGTCTTCCTGGTATTTCTACAATTAATAGTGAAGTTGGTGATGGTGCTATTATTGAACCAAAGAGTACTTCAGTTGGAAATATTAGAAAAGTAAAAGTTAAAGATATTGGATATGATTTTGCATCAGATATTACAGTAAAACCTGATGCTTCTCTACCTCAAATTATTAAGATAGATGCTTTAATGTCTGTTGAATCAATTGGAATAACTTCTTTTGGTAGAGGTTATATTTCATCACCAGATTTGATTCTTTTAGATGGAAAAACTGAAAAACCAATTCTTGATCTTGATTTAAAATATACTTTAGGAAATCCAAAGGTAGAAATTTTAAAGAATACTAAAGGTATTAGTAATGCAGCACCTACTATTATTACAGATAAAAATAGTAATGGTATTGGAATCGCAACTGTTGGATTTAATACAGAAAACTATGATGTAACAATACAGTTATCTGTTGGATTTAGCACTGCCGATACTTTCCCAATTGCTGTTGGGGATAAAGTATTCATAGAGGGTGTAGGTGTAGGAATAGGTACAACTGCAAGGGGATATAATTCTAAAGATTATGATTATAAACTTTTTGAAATAACAGCAGTTGATCAAAATTATGGAGGAATTGGTACTATTACATATAATCTATCTAATTATTTTACTGGATTAGCACCTGGGTTATCAGCAGGATCATTTGATTTTGTTAATTCTTCTGGAAGGATAGTTCCTCAGAAATTTATGCCTACATTTGATGTTGTATTAACACCTAATGAGTTTTCTAAGAATGAAGTAGTTACTGGTTCTATTAGTAGTACTAGAGGAACGGTTCAAAGTTGGAATGGATTAACAGGCATTTTAAGAGTTACTAGTACTAAAGGATTTTTTATTAATGATGTTCTAGAAGGATTATCTTCAGGAACTCAAGGTATTGCTTCATCTATCAAAACTTTTGATTCTTATATTAAATTAGATGCAACTTCAAGAGTTGAAAAGGGATGGGGAACTGATTCTGGATTCCTTAACGCAGATATACAAAGAATTCAGGATAGTGATTATTATCAAAATCTTTCATATTCTTTAAGTTCTAAAATTGACTATAATACATGGAATGAATCTGTTTCCCCTTTAAATCATACATTAGGATTTAAGAAATTTGCTAATTATCAATTAGAGTCAACGGCTTCCACTAGAGTTGGATTATCAACAGAATTATCTGATGTTTCTGTAGTAAATGATCTTTATGGTATTGGTAATTTAAATTGTGTATATGATTTTGACCTAGTAACTGAAAATGCTTTAGATATTAGTGGAGATGATGCTTTCTCTACAGAAATAACTTTCACAAGTAGAATTCTAGAAGATTATTCTGAATCAGTTGGAAATAGAGTCGTTTCTATTGATGATTTTAGTGGTACATTTAATAGCAATCCAAGAGCGACTAGGTTTAATACTGTTAATAGATTTACTTTGTCGGAGAGAAGAGCGTTAAAGTATATTACATTTGTAAGAGATAAGAGATTTACTGGTCAAAGACAATTGATGATTGTTGACCTTATTCATGATGATATTCGAGGATATATTAACCAATATGGAAGAGTTGAATCAGTTTATGATCAAGGAGATTTTGATTTTGCTCTTTCTGGTAGTGAAGGACAATTAAATTTCTATCCTATCAAATATTCTGTTAATGATTATTTTGTTGCTACTCTTTCATACAATCTAGATGATAATTTATTAAGCACTGGTAGTACTGTTATTGGTAGATCAATAGTTGATTCTGAAAGTGTTACAATAGGAACTGGAATAGGAACAACAACGATTGTTGGTATTGCAAGCACTTATAGATCTGCAAAAGTTATTATTAATATCAATCCTGATATTAGTGGTACAGAACATGAATATAATCAGTTGAATATTATTCATAATGGTGATGAAGTTGATATAATGGAATATGGAAGATTAACTACAGTTAATACTCCAGAATCAATTGGTGGTTTAGGAACTTATCGTGGTTATATTGATGGGACAGAACTCAAGGTTGATTTTATTGCCAATTCAAATGTTGGTATAGGAACAACTGGTGTTATTAATACAATTCTTGTTGGTATCGCAGATTCTGCCTATACTGGTATTGGTACAGTTGATCTCAAACATGCAAGGATAGAATCAAGAACAACCGAAATTACTTCTTCTTCTTCACCTGGAATTAATACTATTGGTTCATGGCCAGTTGAATATGAAGCAGGTTATGGAGTTATTCAAGTTACTGATGCAACCAATCAAGTTTATTCTATGTTTGAATTTGCTGCAATTACTGATTACATATCGGAGACATCAACAGAAACATTTGATGTAGAATTTGGTAATGTTGCATCTGGTGTTTCTCCAAGTGGACTTGGTACTTTTGGATCTAAAGTATCATCTGCAGGAACTGTTTCTTTACTCTTTACTCCTGTAGCAAGTATTAATGCACAAGTTAATGTGTATATGAATGCTATAAGAATACAGGATGATACTAAAGATACGATAGACTTTAATAATGGAACTATTGAAAGTGGATTTGGGGAATATGCAGGAACTGAGAGTGCGGTATTAAAAGGATTTGGATTATCACATAAAGGTGATCCAATTTTTAGAAAACCATTTAATGGTAGGGATAGTGACATAGTGGATGTTACTAATAATACTATTAATTTACCAAACCATTTCTTTGTTACTGGTGAAGAACTTGTTTATACAAATCCTGGTACTGGATATACAATGGCAATTGGAGTTGCTTCTACTGATGGATTTACTGGAGTTGGTACAACTACTTTATTACCAAGTAAAGTATATGCAGTTAAGGTTGATGATGAAACCATTAAGCTTGCAGAGAGTGTCTCTAAGGCACTTCAGACCGTCCCAGAGGTTGTTGATATCACAAGTGTAGGTATTGGAACTTCTCACTGTTTTAATGCCGTTAATCAGAATAAAAAAGCTCTTGTATCTTTAGATAATATTCTTCAATCTCCTATTGTATCTACTGCAGTAACCACCCAGACAGCAGGTCAAGTATTTACTACTGATGATCTTATTGAATTTGCTGGAATAACATCATTCTTTGGTGGTGACTTAATTAAAATTGGTAATGAAATAATTAGAATTGATTCTATAGGTGTATCTGGAAATGATAATCTTATTAGAGTTAGTAGATCTTGGGCAGGAACTACTTTGGCAGGATATGGTACAGGATCTTTAATTACCAAAGTTGGTGGTAATTATAATATTGTTGATAATACAATAAACTTTGTGGAAGCACCTTATGGTAATGTTCCTTTAAGCACGTCTACCAATCCACCAGATTCTAGAGATTGGGTAGGAATTGCAACTGGATCTAGTTTTGAAGGAAGAACATTTATGCGTTCTGGTGTTCCTGATACTGCAAATGAACCATATTGGAGAAATTATATTTTTGATAGCATTTCTTCCCAATTTACAGGACAAGAATCAGAATTTATATTAAAATCAGATGGGTCTAATGTTTCAGGAATTGTTACTGATAATGCTATTATTCTTATTAATGATGTCTTCCAAACTCCAAATATAGATGGGCAAGGTATTACTAACGAATATTCTATTACAGAAGATGCTACTGTTGGTGTTACAACAATTTCCTTTACAGGAACTGGAAGTTCTACTACTGATGCAAATGTAGGAACTTTACCTAGAGGTGGAATAATAGTTTCTGTTGGTTCTAGTGAAGGATTTGGATACCAACCTTTAGTTGCAGCAGGTGGTACTGTTACAGTTTCTGCTGGTGGTACTATTAAATCTATTAGTATTGGTAATACTGGTTCTGGTTATAGAGCAGGTATCCAAACAGTTAATGTTGGAATACAAACTTTAAGTCGTGTTGGTACAAATGTAATTGGAATAGGAACAGCACAAATTACTACTGGTAATATTACAGGAATTGCTGTTACCAATATGGATCATCTTTTCTACTCACCTAGAAAAGTTGCAAATGTTGGATATAGTTCAGTTACTGGTATTTCTACAATAACAACACAAACTGATCATGGATTATCAGTAGGTGATGAAGTAAGACTTTCTGGTATTGCATTCACTTGTGATTATGCACCTAGACTTGGTATTCACACTGCAGTCTATGATAATGTTTCTGGTATTATGACAGTTACGACTGCTGTTGGGCATGGATTATCAACTAGTGGTCAGAAGAGTGTTGTTATCTTTACTGGACTAGCATTTACATGTGGTTTAGATGGTGGAGCATCTACTCATTACTATCCAAGAGGTCAAGATTCCGCATATCATACTGCAGTTAAGATTACTAAGGATGGTGCTAAGAAGACACTATCAGATGCAGTATATAATCCCAATACAGGTATTATGACTTGCACATCTGCTAGTCATGGGTTCTCTAATGGAGATAAAGTTAAATTTGCACTTAATTCTCTAACCTTTACTTGTGATAAAGATTCTCATGAAAGTTTGCATACTTATCCTAGAGAATCGGATACTATTGCTGGACAATGGATAACAGTTTCTAATGTAACTACAAATACGTTTAGAGTTAATGTTCTTCCTGTAGCACCTTCCACTAATACGGGTGTTCATACATTTGTAAGAGCACTTGCAGATGGACTTACTCATAATGACGGAGACATCGCAATTGATGTAGGATATGCTGCTAATAGTGATCAATTCACTCATCAGTTTGTATCTGCTACTTCAGGTGCTGTAGTTGTTGGTGGTTCATATCCTCACAGGTATGTGGGTTCAGTAAATGGTGCTGTTATTAGTGGTGGTGAATATACACATTCATTTGTGAGTGCTGGTGTTGGAAGTGTTTCCGTAACTGGTATAGGTACTACAACTGCTACTGATGCAACATATAATGCTACAACTGGAAACTTAGTTCTTACTATCCCTTCTCATGGTCTTTCCGATAGTGATACTATTGGAATTGCTACGGGATCTATCGTATTCACTTGTGGGATGGATAGTTATACAACTAACAAGTCATATCCTCGTTCAACAGATCCTATTGCAGGAGTTACTACTACAATTACAGGATATACAGAAAATACTATTACGGTTTATGTTGGAACTTCTGCAACAGCAACTCATAACGTTACAGATGCTACTTATAATGCTGATAATGGAAACTTAGTTCTTACTATTCCTTCTCATGGATTGTCTGCAGATACTAGTGTAAGGTTAAAGCAAGATAGTTTGAAGTTTAGATGTGAAATGGATGATTATGCAACAATTCATACTTATCCAAGATATACTGATCCAGGATTTAGTACTGCTATTAATATTGATTCCAAAACTGCTAATACCATTACTATTAATGTTGGTACATCTAAGACTGCTAATTATAGTATTTCTACTGCTGTATATAATGCTTCTGTTGGAATATTAACAGTAAGTGTTGGTGCTGGTCATAGTCTCCTTACAGGACAAAGTATTGGAATAAAAACTGAATCTCTATACTTTAGATGTTCAAGAGATAGTTATGCAACTGTCCACAGATATCCTAGAAAACCTGATCCTTACTATACAGGAACAACAGTTAGTGCTGTTGGTGTAGGAACAACAACCTTTGAATGTAATATTGGTGTTTCCACCGTTCCTACTTTCTATGTTGGATTTGGTTCCGTTCAATCTGCAATCTTAGCTCCTAGATTGAATAACAATTCAGATAGTAAGTTTGATGTTGCTGCAAATGGAAGTGAAATCTTACGTGTTGTTAATAGTAAGACATTTGAAACTCAAACTGGAATATCTACTAGAAATCATCTATATGCTAGAGGTGGTGTGGTAAATGGATTTAATAAAGTAGTCTTTGATGATCCATTATCTTATAGTAATATTCCTTTAGAATATAGTGATACATCTGCTGGAATTGGAACAAATGCTACAATCGATGTGGTTGTTGGTCAAGGTTCTAGTGTTATTAGTTTCACTATTCAAAATACTGGTAGTGGATATGCTAACCTTGAGAAACTAACTGTTCCTATTGGTGGTACTACAGGTATTCCAACTGATCCAAGCAAAACTTTCACAGAGTTTGTAGTTGATATTGAAAGAATCTTTAGTGATGAGTTTACTGGATGGTCTGTTGGTCAATTGGAAGTTCTTGATAATATTGAAAGATATATTGATGGAAGTAAAACTAATTTTGAATTGACACTTAATAATGCCTCTATTTCAATTGTTGCTAAGAAAGGATCGAAGATTGATGTTCAAGATGTACTTTTAGTATTTGTTAATAACATCCCTCAAGTTCCTGGTAAAGGATACAAATTCCCTGGTGGTAGTGTAATCACATTTACTGAAGCACCTAAGATAGGTGATACAATTGAAATTATTTTTTATAAGGGAACTGGTGGTCAAGACGTTGTTGAAAGAAAGATTATAGAGACTGTCAAACCAGGTGATGACTTAACTATTGGACGTTTAATATCTCAAGATAATTGGTTGCAAGAAGTTGCTAGAGTTCCTATTAGTGTAGATTCTACAGATCGTGTTTCTACTCCACCATATTACGGTCCAGGTAATAGTAGTGATTCATCTTTAGAAAGACCAATTAATTGGTGTAGACAAACTGAAGATAAGATTATTAATGAAAAAGGTGTAGGTAAAGATAGAGAACTCTATGAACCTGTTATCAATCCTTATTCACCTATTATCAAATCCGTTGGAATAGGATCAACAGTCATCTATGTTGAAAATGCAAGACCATACTTTGACCCACAGGATGAAGTTAATCAACTTCCTGAATTATTAGTAGACAGTGATTTTACTTTCCAAAAGAAAGTTAAGTTTGCTTCTCAAGAGGATAAGATTGGTGCTGCTGGTACTGCAATAGTATCTGGTCTTGGAACAATTTCTTCTGTTGCTATTTCAACTGGTGGTGTTGGTTATAGTACTGCTATGGTTAGTTTTGCTACAACATCATTAGGTGGAAAGGAAGTGGGTATTGGTTCAACATCTACTACTGCTTTTGGAACTCCTATAATTGGTTCTGCTGGTACTATAACTGGTATTGCAATTACAAGTGTTGGTGCTGGATATACATCATCTAATCCACCAGCAGTTCTTATAAGTCCTCCAACAATATCTGAAGAGGAAAATAAGGTTGACTACTATCAAGGTGACTCTGGTATTATAGTTGGATTTGGTACTACTACAATAGGAGCTGGTTCAACCAATTATCAGTTGATATTTGATTTACATATTCCTCTCACATCAGATCTAAGGGATTCTAGTATTGCTGGAACTGCAGTTACTATTAGTGGAATATCTACAGGTGACTTCTTCGTTGTTAACAACTCTACAGTTGGTAGTGCAACTACATCAATAAATTCTGTGGACACAGGTGGTGCTGTTATTGGAGTAGGAACTCAGTTCCTAAATAACGTTTATGAAGTTAACAATTTTGAAATAGTTCAATCTCCTACTGGAGTTGGAACTACGGGTGTTGGAATAGGCACAACTCATCTTAATAGGGTGTTTGTGAAAGTTACCAACTTCAATACTTGGAGTGGACAATGGCCATCCTTTAGTGGTGCTGGAATCCAAACTGGTAATTATTTTGGAGCATATAGTTGGGGTAAAATTAATTTAACCTCAAGATCTGAAAGTATTGCTTATAACGCATATACTTTAGGTGGAACAGGTGGAATTTCTACTTCTACAGTAGTAAGAAGATCTGAATCACTTAAATATAAGGATTATAGAACTCCTTGATCAAATCATTAATAAATAAAGAAAAATCTCTGTCCAAATGGCTGCTATAATAACTGATCAGATTAGAATATTGAATGCGAAGAATTTTATTGCTGGAGTAACTTCTAGTACTAATGCTTATTATTCTTTTGTTGGATTAACAAATCCTACTGATATTGCAACTGATTGGAATACAACTCCACCCTCCCCCAAAGATAGTTTTTCAGAAGAAACTGACTATTGGGATAATATGATTGCGTTGAAGAAAATAAATTCTGCAGATGCAAAACAAGTTGCTATGAAAAGGGTGTGGTCGTCTGGTACTACTTACGACATGTATCGGGGAGATTATAGCAGAACAAATACTGCTCCAGTCTCAGGTGCAACAAATTTATATAATGCAACATATTACGTTATAAACAGTGATTATAGAGTTTATGAATGTCTTCAAAATGGTACAGATCCTGATAATCCTAATGGTAGACCATCTTTAGATGAACCGACATTTACTGATCTAGAACCAAGATCTGCTGGAAGTAGTGGTGATAATTATATTTGGAAATATCTTTATACAATTAAACCATCTGATATTGTAAAGTTTGATTCTACAGACTTTATGCCTGTTCCTGCAGATTGGGAAACAAGTAATGTTAATGCGGCAGTAAGAGACAATTCAGTAGATGGATCAATTAAAATAGTAACGGTTACTAATAGGGGAGTAAGTATTGGTCCTGTAGGTGGTACTGAATATCGTAATGTTCCTATTAAAGGGGATGGATCGGGGGCAGAATGTACTATTACAACCACTAATGATCAGCAAGTTGATACTATAGTTATTTCTAAACAAGGGTCTGGATATACTTTTGGTAGTGTTGATTTAGAAGCTGGTTCTGTTCCTACTGGAAGCACTAGACCTTTATTTGATGTTATTATTCCACCCCAAGGTGGTCATGGGTATAATATTTACAGAGAGTTGGGTGCATATAATGTTTTACTATATTCTAGAATTGAAAATGATAATGAAAATCCTGATTTTATAACTGGTAACGATATAGCAAGAGTTGGTGTGGTATGTAATCCTCAACAATATGGTTCAACAGCACTTTTAACTGGAGATAAAGCAAGTGCTCTTGGTGCTTTAAGATTAACTGGAACTGGATATAGTTCTGCTACGTTTACATCAGATTCTTATGTTACACAAACTATTGCTACAGGGTCAACTGCTGTAGGAAGAGTTGTTAATTATGATCAAACCACAGGAGTATTGAAATATTGGCAAGATAAAACTTTAGCTGGTTTTAACACCGTTGGAACAGCAGTAACAAATCCTGAATATGGATTTAATAGAAATGCCTTTACTGCCTCCCCTAGTACTGGGGGAAGTGTAGAAGTTGTTCCTTCATCTGGATCTACTTTAGAAATTGATACTGGGTTTACAGGTCTCTCTACCTCTCTAAATAATAGAACATATTATCTTGGTCAAAGTTTTATTGAAGGTATTGCTAACCCAGAGGTTAAAAAATACTCAGGAAATATTATTTACGTTGACAATAGACCATCTATTACTAGGTCTACAAACCAAAAAGAAGATATCAAAATAGTTTTGCAGTTCTAAAAAATCATGCCACAGCAAACCAACTTAAATGTAGCTCCATATTTTGATGATTTTAATCAAAATGATGATTTTTATCGGGTTTTATTTAAGCCAGGATATCCTGTTCAAGCTAGAGAGTTAACAGCTCTTCAATCAATACTGCAAAATCAAATTGAAAAATTTGGTCAACACTTTTTTAAAGAAGGTGCAAAGGTAATACCTGGCAATACGGGATATAATAGAATTTATTATGGTGTTCAACTTAATAACAATTACCAAGGAATTCCAGTAACTGCATATGTTGATCAATTAATTGGTACAAAAATAACAGGACAAAAATCTGGTGTTAGTGCTGTTGTAGATAAAGTTTTATTTCCTGAAGATTCTGAAAGAGGTCAACTTACCATTTATTTGAATTATCTTACTTCAAATACTGGAGATAATTCTACTCAGGTATTTTCTGATGGGGAAGAATTAACATGTTCAGAAATAATAACTTCAGGATTATTGGGTAATACTGCAATTGCATCTGGTTCTCCATTTGCTCTTACTTTAGCAAATAATGCAGCTATAACTGGATCTTCTTTTCAAATTCAAGAAGGTGTATATTTTGTTCATGGTCAGTTTTGTAGAGTAAATCAAGAAACTCTTATTCTTAATCAATATGATTCTGGACCTTTATATCGTGTTGGATTATTTGTAAATGAAGAAATAATTAATTCAGATATTGATGAAACTTTAAATGATAATTCTCAAGGATTTAATAATTTTTCTGCTCCAGGTGCTGATAGATTAAGGATTACTCTTAGTCTTTTCAAAAAACCATTAGATGATTATGATGATAATAGTTTTGTTGAATTAGCAACTATTGGAACTCCTAGCGAACCAGGAGTATTGAGAACTAAAAGAAGTAGTTCTGGTGGAGCAGCTGCTGTCGGTGGAGGTGGTGGAGGTGGTCCATATTCATCTAATTTTGATTTAACCGATACTCTTGCAAGAAGAACTTATGATGAGAGTGGTAATTATGATGTCAAACCTTTTGATGTTACTCTTTTAGAATCTTTAAATGATAATATTGGAAATAGGGGAGTATATAAGGCTGGTCAGTTTACATCAGGTGGAGAAACTCCAACTAATGATTTAGCACTATACAAACTATCTCCAGGTAAAGCTTATGTTAAAGGATATGAACTTGAAACTGTAAATCCTACATTCCTTGATGTACCTAAACCAAGAGATGTAAAAACTTTAACGGAACAATCAATAAATTATAATACTGGTCCAACACTTAAGATAAACAGTGTCTTTAGAACTCCGACAGTAGGTATCGGTAGTACATATGTTCTAAGTTTAAGAGATGAAAGAGTTGGTGTTAACTCAGAAACTGTTTCTGGTAAAGAAGTTGGTCTTGCTAGGGTATATGATTTTAGACTTGAATCTGGTACTTATGAAGTTGCTGATGCGGATAAACAAAAAAATCAGTGGGATCTTGCATTATATGATGTACAAACTTTTAGTGAAATAGAATTAAATCAATCTATTACACAATCTATTCCTGCTTTTGTTGAAGGAAAGGAGAGTGGTGCTACTGCTTTTCTTGTAAATTCTGTTAGTGCTGGAGTAGCTTTAACAGTATATGAAAAAAATGGTAATTTTATTACAGATGAACAATTAATAATTAATGGAATTGATAATGGAAGAACTGCAATAGGTATTACTGATTATACTATTTCTGATGTTCAATCTGTTTATGGAACTGATGATAATACTATTGGTATTAATACTTTTAGTGCAAACATAATTCCATCTACTTTATTTAATGTGGGTGTTGCTACTGTTGGAGTAGATAGTGGATCTTTAGGAACTAAAGTACAAAGTACTAATCCAAATTTCCCAGGTATTACAACTATTGGTAATCTTATTTCATATAGTGATCTTGCGGTATCTGAAGATCCTATTTTAGCAAGAGTAATTAGTGTAGATGCAACTTCTGCAACAGTTGTTGGTGTTACAACAGTTGCTGGAGTATTTAATGGTGGATTACCTACTCCTGCTACTGGTGTTGCTTCTGATTCATATAAATCAGTAAGTGATTTAAAAGTTTTAGCAACTCAATTAGATACTTCTAGTGATAATACACTATACACTAGACTTTCTAAGAGAAATGTAGATAATGTTGATTTAACAGGTGGATCAGTTGTTATAAGAAAAACATTTTCTGTTAATATTAGTAGTGGTAGATTAGAAACTCCTGTTCCTACGTTAGATACACTTGAGAGTTTCCAACCATTTAGTGCAAAAAGATATTCTTTGATTGGTGCAGATGGTAAGACTCATGAATTAACATCAGACCAATTTGATTTTGGATCTGGAAATACTTGTCAGATTCGTGGTTTAGTTGATCCTCCTGCTGCAAATAAAGGTGCAACTTTGATTGCTACTATCAAAAAGCAAAAACCAAAAGCAAAACAAAAAATAAGAAATGCTGTTAAGTCTTTAGTTGTTAATTATTCTAAAGATGCTGCTTCTGGAATTGGAACTACAACATTAAATGATGGATTAACTTATGGTTCTTATCCATATGGAACAAGGGTTCAGGATAAGAATATTTCTCTAAATGATGCTGATATTATAGAAGTATTGTCAATATACGAATCTGCTGATACTAGTGATCCATCAGCACCTAAAATTACTCTTTCTTCTATTGTTACCCAATCAACTACAACTAATGAGTTGATAATTGGTGAACAATTAATTGGGCAAAATAGTGATGCTGTTGCTATAGTGGCAGAAAAACCAAGTGATAGTCAAATTACTGCAATTTATCAAAATGAGCATTTATTTAAAGAGGGAGAAACTGTAAGTTTTCAAGAGTCTGGTTCTAGTGCAATAGTTTCTACTTTAGATTCTCCAAGTTTTGATATATCTCCCAATTTCACATTTGTAGATGGTCAACAATCAACTATTTACAATATAGGTAAAATTAGAAGAAAATCTGATTCAAATTCTCCTTCTAAAAAAATAAAAATATATTATTCTAATGGATCTTTTGATGCTGGTGATAATGGTGATTTTATAACTGTTAATTCTTATGATCAATATGATTATGGTATAGATATTCCAAAAATTGATGATATTTCCAACTCAGATATAATTGATATTAGACCAAGGGCAAGTCAAGTTTCTTCTGTTGCGGAAGGTGCTAGATCTCCTTTAGAATTTAAAGGAAGAAACTTTAATGCATCTGGAAATTCTGCACCTAATATTTTAGCATCTGATGAATCAATATTAATTGATTTTTCATTCTTCCTCGGAAGGATTGATAGGATATTCTTAAGTAAAGATGGACAATTCCAAATAAAGTATGGAGATCCTGCAGAAGATCCACAAAAACCAGTTCCAGTTGATAATGCTATTGAAATAGCAACTGTTAGACTTCCACCCTACCTTTATAATGTTGCTGGAGCACAGATTGATTTCTTAGATCGTAAGAGATTTACGATGCAAGATATCAAAAATCTTGAGAATAGAATCAAAAATCTTGAGTATTATACAACTCTTTCTTTATTAGAGACCAATACAGCAAATATGTTTATTGCTGATGGTGATGGATTGAATAGATTTAAGTCTGGTTTCTTTGTTGACAACTTTACTGGATTCAAAACTCAAGAGCAAGGAACTCCTATTAACAATAGTATTGATGTAAAGAATAAAGAATTACGTCCAAGACATTATACAAATTCTGTTGATTTAATTTTTGGTCCTGTTGTGGGTAGAGATCCTAATGATGATCTTAATTTTACAACTATTGAAGGAATTAATGTAAGAAAGAAAACTGATGTTATAACTTTAGATTATTCTGAAGTTGAATGGTTGAAGCAAAGCTTTGCTACTAGATCTGAAAGTGTTACTCCTTTCTTAATTAGTTTCTGGCAAGGAACTATGGAGATTACTCCATCTTCCGATACTTGGGTAGATACTGCTAGATTAGAACCTAAAATTATTAATGTTGAAGGTGATTATACTTCTGTTTATAATAGAATGGTTGATAATGGTGAGATAGACGAACAGACTGGATTTGGACCAGTAACATGGGGTTCGTGGCAGACTACATGGACAGGAACAACAACTAATGATACTACAAGAGATACTGTTATTTCTAATGAAACTCGTGTCTTTGGAATGGGTGGTTGGATTAATAACTTTAGTGGAGGATTTGGAAACCCTGCTAGAAGAATTAGAGAAACAGTTAATCGTGTAGATAGAGAAACTGTAAGAACAACAACCCAACAAGGTGTTGAGAATAGAACGGGTACTCAAACATTAGTTACTGAATCTTTTGAAAGAACATCTGTTGGTGATAGAGTTGTAAGTAGAGATCTTATTCCATTTATGAGATCTAGGAATGTTGAATTTATTGCTAAGAGACTTAAACCTTTAACTAAACTTTATGCTTTCTTTGATAACCAAGATGTCACTAAGTATTGTGTGCCTAAGATCCTTCAAATTTCTATGGCATCTGGATCTTTCCAGGTTGGTGAAAAGGTTGTTGGTCAAGTTGTAACAACGGGCCTTAGTCAAATAACTAATCGTAGTTCAGCTGAAATTACATTCAGAGTAGCACAGTCAAATCATAAAGAAGGACCATATAATGCTCCTACTAAGGTTTTTTCACAAAACCCTTATACAAATCAAAGTTTCCCTGCATCTTATTCATCCACTTCTACTGTATTGAATGTAGATACATTCTCATTATCTAATGAGCCAGAAGGATCTTACTTTGGTTGGGTTCAACAGGGAATGGTTTTAAGAGGTCACTCTAGTGGAGCAATTGCAACTATTGATGAAGTTCAACTTCTTTCAGATATTGGTGCATTCTGTGGTGGGTCTTTCTATATTCCTAATCCTAATAATATTAGTTTCCCAAGATTTGAAACAGGAAGTAAAGTTCTTACATTAACTAATGATCCTGAAAATAATTCTGATAATGCTACAACTATTACTGATGAAACATTTACATCTTCTGGAACATTAGAATCAGTTCAAGAAAATATTATTTCTGTTAGAAATGCGAGAATAGAACAGAGACAATCATTCCAAGACAGAAATGTTAACAGAAGTCTTGGAACCGAAGTTGTGGGAAGCAGTACTATAGCAAATAACTCAACTCAAGAAATTATTGGATGGTATGACCCTCTTGCACAGTCGTTCTTAGTTGAGGATGCTGGTGGAATATTCGTTACTAAGTGTGATGTCTTCTTTAGAACTAAAGATGATATGGATATACCTGTGGTATTCCAAATTAGATCTATGAAGAATGGATTACCAACACAACATGTACTTCCTTTCTCTGAAATTGTATTAGACCCTGCACAAGTTAATACTTCAGCAGATGGATCTATAGCAACAACAGTTGAATTTAAAGCACCTGTTTATCTTGAGGGTGATAATACTGAATATGCAGTTGCTTTAGCATCTAACTCCACTAAGTATAGTGTTTATATTTCAAGAATTGGTGAAAGTGATCTTCTTACTGATACCTTTATTTCTAACCAACCGTACTTAGGTTCTCTCTTTAAGTCTCAAAATGCTTCTACATGGGAACCAAGTCAATGGGAAGATTTGAAATTTACTATGTATAGAGCAGAATTTGAGACTGCAGGTACTGTCGAATTTTATAATCCAGAATTAACTCAAGGGAATAATCAAATTCCTACATTAGCACCAGATTCAATAATTGTAAATTCTAGAAAAATAAGAGTTGGTCTTGGAACAACTGTTGGTGATAGTTATGAAATGGGTAACACCATTATTCAAGGTGGGACTATGGCAGAAGGTAATATTGTAGGTGCTGGTGGATCTATCATTCCTGCTGGTTTGAGTATTACTAATCCTGGTATTGGATATACACCTCTTGATGGTAATCAATCATTTAATAGTGTAAATCTAGTTACAATTACTGGTACTGGAAAAGGAGCAGTTGCTAATGTTTACATGAATAATGGAGTAGCAGCTGCTGCTACTATCACTAACGGTGGAACAGGATACTCTGTAGGTGATGTTCTTGGTATAACAACTATCGGACTTTCTACTGGTGGTAATGGAACTGTTGGACGTAATGCTAAATTTAGTATTACTGGTATTGGAATGACCAACGAATTGACTATTGATAATGTTCAAGGTGAATTTGTTGTTGGTACTGCTAATACTCTCTTCTATACAAATAGTTCTGGAATTAAAACTGAACTTGGATTTGCTAATGGTGGAGATGTGCAGATTAGTTCAATAGATGTAGAATCTAATGGATTGCATTTTAAGGTTAATCATAAAAATCATGGAATGTATTCCACTCAGAATTTAGTTAAGATATCTGGTGCTCAGTCTGATGTTAAACCATCTAAGTTGAGTATTGCATTAGAAACTAATAATGAAACTACCATAAGTGTTGATGATGGTTCTGTCTATGAAAACTTTGAAAATGTTGGAGTTGGAACAACTAATGTTGGATTAGTTAAAATTGGAAAAGAAATTATCAAGTATACTAATGTTACTGGTAATGTAATTACCATCTCTGCTAGAGGAGATGATAAGATTAATTATGAAGTTGGAACACCTGTTTATAAATATGAACTTGGTGGAGTTAATTTAGCAAGATTTAATAGAACACATGGATTATCAACTTCAACATCTACATCACCATCTGGATCAATTGGATTTGATTTCTATCATGCTGAACTTGATTTGATAAATGTAGATAATCTTAATGGTATAACAAATAACTCTACCACAGACAGAAGAACTGATGTTGGATTCCCCAAACTTTACTTAAATCAAACTAAGTCTTGTGGTGGATATGAAATAAAGGCAACACAAAATATGCCATTTGAAGTTATTACTCCAATAGTTCATAATGTTACCACTACTGGAACCACTTTAGGATGTGAAGTTAGAACTACTTCTTCAACAAGTATTAGTGGAGATGAAAATTCTTATCTTGATGCAGGATTTGAATCAATTGCAATAGGTGAACCAAACTATCTTGATACTCCAAGAGCAGTTTATTCAAAAGTTAATGAAGATGAAAAATTAGATCAAGTTGAAGGTAATAAGTCTCTACAAATGAGATTAACTCTTGGAACTACTAATCCTAAAGTAAGTCCTGTAATTGATGCTCAACGAGTAAGTACTATTCTTACTAATAATAGGGTTAATAGTGTGGTTAGTAATTATGCAACAGATAGTAGAGTCAAGACTGTTACTGATGATCCTACTGCTTGCCAGTATATTACTAAAGAACTTCAGTTAGAAAATGCTGCTACATCAATTAAGATAATATTATCTGGTCACACGAATCCAGATGCGAATATTAGAGCATTCTATGCTGTTGGAAATGATACTGGATTTGAACCAATATTTACTCCTTTCCCAGGATATAATAATTTGAATAATAGGGGTAAAATTATTACACCCCAAAATAGTGATGGATTATCTGATTCATTAGTTACTCCATCTAGTCAATCTGGTTTTGGTGATAATGCAGCATTTAAAGAGTATACATTTAGTGCGGATTCTTTACCTTCATTTAGATATTATAGAATCAAACTCCTATTGACATCCACAAGTCAAGTATTTGTTCCAAAGGTTAAAGATTTGCGTGTAATGGCTCTTGCTTAATATGGAACATTACAATATTGAAGGACACTCGGATCTCGCAAGAGATCCCAATACGGGGACAATAGTTAATGTGAATTCTTTGGATTATCAATACTATATTTCATCCCGTAATGCAAAATTATCAAAAAATGAAAGAGTGGAATCTATGGAACAAGATCTTGCTAATTTAAAAGGTGAGATTGGTGAAATAAAATCTCTATTAAAGGAACTAGTAAATGGCAAGTAAAAATTTAACATTTGATCCATCAGCAGGTGTTCCATATGCTGCTAATCTGACCATTTATACGGGTACAGATTTTAAAACTACATTTACTGTAGTTGATACTTCTGATGTTGCCTTTGATTTTCAAGGATTAACTACTACTTCAGTTTGGAGTGGTTCTGCTCAGATGCAGAAAAGTGCAGGTGTAGCAGCTACAACAGTTGCAGCAGGAACTTTTAGTGTAGGATTTACAAGTGCTGGTGGTGGTATATTTGACATCTCTATGGGGTCAACAGCAACCACAAGTCTTTCAGAAGGAAGATATGAATATAACGTTTTAGTAAGTTCTGGAGCATCAATTTACAATATAGTAAATGGAAATATTCTAGTTTATACTGGCATAGCTTCCGCACCATAAATATATTCAGGGGTAATTGTATAAATGGCATCTCCATCAAATAGGACAGAATTTGTAAACTATTGCAAAAGGCAACTGGGTGCTCCAGTGCTGGAAATTAATATTGCTGATGAACAAGTTGAAGACGTAATAGATGACGCAGTTCAATACTTTCAAGAAAGACATTTTGATGGTGTTGCACAAGCATATCTTAAATATAAAATAACTCAAGATGATATTGATCGGGGAAGAGCCTCGATGGAAACTAATAAAAAACAAACTGGAATAACAACTACAACGGCAACTGCAGATATTGCTGGAACAGATACAACTTTTAGTTATTATGAGAATAGTAACTTTTTACAAATTCCTCCTGCAGTTATTGGTGTAACTAAGATATACCATTTTGATGGTACTAACACTATGACAAATAATATGTTTAGTGTTAAATATCAAATGTTTTTGAATGATATTTACTATTGGGGTGCGACAGAATTGTTGACCTATGCCATGACTAAGACATATCTTGAAGATATTAATTTTTTATTGACAACAGAAAAGCAAATAAGATTTAATAAAAGGATGGATAGGTTGTATCTTGATATTGATTGGGGTAGTGTATCCAAAGATGATTATTTGGTTATTGATTGTTTTAGACAATTGGATCCTAATGATTATGGAAGAGTTTGGAATGATTCATTCTTAAAGAAATATGCTACTGCTCTTATGAAGAGGCAGTGGGGTCAAAATTTACTTAAGTTCCAAGGTGTTAAATTACCTGGTGGAGTAGAGTTAAATGGTAGACAAATCTATGATGATGCAGAAAAAGATTTAGAAATCATTAGAGAACAAATGTCTAATACTTATGAACTTCCTCCACTTGATATGATAGGATAATGGCACTCAATCCGTTTTTTCAACAAGGTGCAAGATCTGAACAGAACTTAGTTCAGGATTTAATCAACGAACAGTTGAGGATGTATGGTGTTGAGATACATTATCTTCCTAGAAAATATATGGAAGAAAAGACGGTAATAAGAGAAGTAGTTAAATCTAAGTTTGATGATTCATATCCTTTAGAAGCATATATTGACAACTTTGATGGGTATGCAGATAACCCTACTCTTTTATCCAAATTTGGTATTGAACAAACAAATGAAGTAACTCTTGTTATTTCTAGGGAAAGATGGGAAACTTATATTCAACCATTACTTAAAAACGAATCTAATGTAAAGTTAACTACCCGACCTAAAGAGGGTGATCTAGTTTATTTTCCATTAGGTGATCGTTTATTTGAAATCAAGTATGTAGAGCATGAAAAGCCATTCTATCAACTTCAAAAGACATATGTATACACCCTGAAGTGTGAACTCTTCCGTTACGAAGATGAAGTTATTGATACTGGTGTAGATGAGATTGATGATATTCTTACTGGTGATGATTCAGATGGATTAGCAGAAGATGGTAGTACATCTACAATTCTTGGATATGCTCAAACTCTTACTCTTGTAGGTACTGGTGCAACTGCTACTGCTGAAATTGGATTTAATACCGAAGGATCTATTAGGTTAATTAATCTCAGTAATAGGGGTGGTGGATATACTGCTATTCCAACTATTGGAGTTAGTTCTGCACCTGTAGGAGGTGTTACTGGTATTCTTACTGCTACTATGATTAGTGGTATTAATGTATGTAATTTAAATATTAGTAATAATCAAAAATCTGTTCAACAGGTTGTTATTACAAATCCAGGTGCTGGATATACTCTTGCACCTACACTTCAAGTAACTGGTGGAGGGGGTTCAGGTGCTGCTGGAACCGTCTTTATAGGTGATGGGGCAGTTGGTATCGTTACACTTACTGACGCAGGTTCTGGATACACTACAGCACCTACTGTAACTATTACTGCACCTGTTGGAGCAGGAAATACACGGGCAACTGCTGAAGCAGTCGTAAGTTCTGCTGGAACCATTACTGCTATTAATATTACAAATGCTGGTGCTGGATATACTTCAAGTCCAACAATTACGATTGGTAATCCTTCACTTGATAATAGTGGCAACTTCAAGTTTAATGAGGTTGTTACTGGATCTATTACGGGTGTGACAGGAAGAGTAAGAACATGGAGTGCTACTACAAATGTTCTAGAGGTTGCAAATGTATCTGGTATGTTTAGTATTGGTGAGGATATAACTGGTAGCAGCTCTGGTGCTGTTCATGCATTACGTATTGTTAGTGAAGATCCTCCAGAGGATGGATATGCTGATAATATTAATATTGAAAGTGCTGCAGATGATATTTTAGACTTTAGTGAGCAGAACCCATTTGGAATTCCATAAATATAAGATACTAGGACTCTAAAAATGTTTGAATATTTTTATAACGAAATCTTGAGGAGAACCATTGTTAGTTTTGGTACTCTATTTAACGGTATATCTGTAAAGCAGGATGGATCTCCATTAAGAGTTCCTCTCGCTTATGGACCTACTCAAAAGTTTTTAGCAAGATTAACTCAATCACCAGATCTCAATAAAGCAACATCTTTATCTTTACCAAGGATGTCTTTTGAGTTTACTGGATTGACTTATGATCCTTCTAGAAAGGTAACTACAACCCAAAAGATTGTAGTTCAGAATCCAGATTCAGATACTCCTGATGAAAAGAAAGTTTATATGCCTGTCCCATATAACATGCAATTTGAACTTGCTGTTATGTGTAAATTAAATGATGATGCATTACAAATAATAGAACAGATATTACCATATTTCCAACCATCATATAACCTTACTGTCAATTTAGTTGGTGCTATAAAAGAGAAAAGAGATATTCCCATAGTTCTTGAAAATATTACTATGCAGGATGATTATGAAGGTGATTTTGAGTCTAGAAGAGTTCTCCTTTATACTCTAAGATTTACTGCTAAGACATACCTATTCGGTCCTGTTACAGATGCTTCCAAGGATATCATTACCAAGTCTACGGTCAACTACCTTACTGGTACAGATACATCCAACGCACAACGCAATCTTACATACTCTGTTGTTCCTAGAGCAATCCAGAACTATGATGGAACAGTTCTTACCAACTTGGCTGAGGATGTAACTAAAACACAAACTGTTATTGCCCTTAATGATGTAACTAATGTTGATGCATCTTCTGGATCTACTAGTGTATATCTAGATATTGGTGGTGAGGAAGTTTATGTCAAATCTAAGGATGCTGATAGTAATAAGATTACTGTTAAGAGGGGTCAAGATGGTACAACCAAACTTGCTCATATAAGAGGTACTGAGGTTAAATCCATTACTTCTACTGATAATGCATTAGTGGAAGAAGGAGATGACTTTGGATTTAGTGGAACTTCTACTTGGAATGGATAAATGAAAAACAATTTAGATGATGCTTTCAATATTACACCTACTGAAGTTGAAGTAGATCAAACTGAAGTTAGGGAACCTGTCGGAATACAAAAACCTGATAGATTAACTAAAGATGATATTGAAAAGGATTATGAGTATACTCGTGGTAATCTTTATAGCATCATAGAAAAGGGTCAGGAAGCAATTAACGGTATTCTTGAACTTGCACAGGATAGTGAGATGCCAAGGGCATATGAGGTCGCTGGGCAGTTGATTAAGAGTGTTTCTGATGCTACTGATAAGTTAATGGATCTTCAGAAAAAAGTTAAGGATGTTAATGAAGATAGTCCCACTAAAGGACCATCCACAGTTAATAATGCACTCTTTGTTGGTTCAACTGCAGAACTTGCAAAACTCTTAAAAAACGGAGTACCTAAAGAAGATAAATAAACTTACGGGGAGAGAAATCCCAAAGTATTATTTACTAATAAGATGCCTGACGATAAGTTGCCGTCCATAAATGATTGGGATGATTCAAAAGAATTACCTTCAGTCGATGATTTTCTAAAAGAGGAGGTAGAAGAAGAATTACCTTCCGTAGAAGATTATATTGAAGAAGAGGAAGTAAAAGAAGAAGATATACAAATTATAGATGATGCAGATGGTAATCCATTTTTAGAAGTTACCGATGTAGTAAAAGCACCCGAATGGTCTGAATTAGTTCGGATGGTTAATGATGTCAGGGAAAGTATTCCTGATATTCCAGAAGTAAAATATTATGATGAAGAGTTAAAGCAACTTGCAGAGCATATTGAGCAAGTAAAAGATAATATTCCAGAAGTAAAGGATTATGATCCTACAGTAGAAGCAATAACTGAACAGATAGATCTTTTAAGAGAATCTGTAAAGGATCTTCCTGAAGTAAAATATTATGATGAACAGATTGATAGTATTGAAGATAAAATAGATCTTATTCAACAAGAAGTAACCAATCTTCCAGAACCTAAGTATTACGAAACAGATCTTCAATCAATCAAAGAAGAGGTTGAAAAAGTAAGATCAGAAATCCCAGTATTTCCTAAGTGGGTTAATGAGGTTAATGAGGTTCCTGATTTTTCCTGGATTGGAAAAACTTTTGGTGTAATTGATGATGATTTTATCAAGGTTGGAGATAATATAAAATCTTTAAGGGATAGAATTGATTTAGAAGTTAATGAATTATCTGAATCACTTGATATAAAAGATTTTGAGAAGAAAGTTGAAATTAGTGAAGTAAAGGAAAATTTAAAAGAAACTAAAGATAAGATATACAAAGAATTAAAAGATTGTGCAATAAGAATTTGGGATCATCATACCCAATTTAAAGATGATGATAGGAAGTTAAAAAAACAAGTACTTAGTAAGCTTAATGAGACAAAACAAAATATTGAGTCTCAAATTAAAGAATCTTATGATAAGAGTTATGAGTCTAATAAAACTCTTAAATCTTATT